>ENA-ORDP01000138-ORDP01000138.1-marine-sediment-metagenome-genome-assembly--contig:-NODE-138-length-47400-cov-12.950576_pt1 | contig 47400 bp, 41 predicted proteins | sample MGYA00248627_ERZ508539 | MGnify/ENA primary metagenome ERZ508539 (study PRJEB26208, sample SAMN05571518) | marine sediment metagenome | biome: deep sea; feature: Hydrothermal vent; material...
CGGTTCATACAATGAAAGTAATTTTAAATTTCAAGGAAGTACAATTACAAACATTACCCGTAGTCGACATTTTATGATACATCTAGTTAAATCTTTATCGAAACATTGGTCTCTGGGAGTTATGTCCGGAACATGGTCTTCTACATATAATAATATAAATTTCGGAACGGCCTTTATGCCGGGCATTGAATATAATTTTTTCCCTTATTCCGAATCCAACAGCAAACAGCTTAGGTTCGATTATAGGATAGGGGGTAAATTTACTAATTATGCAGAAGAAACAATCTATTATAAAACTCAAGAGTTTTTATGGGAACAAAGATTTGGAATTACCTTAGTACTAATTCAACCATGGGGAAATGTCAGCACAACATTAGATGCATCAAATTATTTATATGATTTCTCGAAAAATTCTTTCGAAATTGGCGGTAATTTATCTATCAATTTAATAAAAGGATTTACACTTGATCTTAGCGGCAACTATCAAGCAGTGCACGATCAACTTTCGTTACCCTTAAGCAGTGTTAATTTAGAAGAAGTTTTACTACAAAAAAGAGAATTAGCAACTCAATACCAATATTCCGGTTCCATAGGTTTTACATATACATTCGGCTCAATTTACAATAATATTGTAAACCCAAGATTTGGAGATTGATAATTTGAGAAACTTTTAACACATTTTATTTATTGTTAAAGTAGTTATTGTGCATTTTAATGATTATGAAAATAAAAAAATATATGAACGAATTTAAATATACTTGCATTTTTTATTCTCTTACATATATTTTTCTAAAGAATAGGTAAATTTAATTTTGTATAATTACTTTTTAGCGATGAAAATCTATACATTATTTATCGATTAAGCTACTACCTAAATGTGGGTATTTTAACTAAAATATAGGTGATTATCATCGAAAACTACCTAAATAGATAGGCAAAAATAAGTATCCTTGCTAAAATATGCTTTTATCAAAAAGACTAAATCAGTCCTTCTTTAATCGCTTTTACAACAGCTTCGGACTTAGAATGCACATGCAATTTTTTATAAATATTCCTAAAATGAAATCTTACGGTTTCGATACTTATAAACAAAGAATCGGCAATTGCTTTAAAACTGTCACCATCCACCAAGCCGGTTAAAATTTCCTTCTCTCTCGGCGTCAAAATATTTTTAGATTTACCTGAAGAACTTGGTTTTTTAACTTGGAAAAAATCAATTACTTTTCGCGCTATATGTGAACTCATCGGTGCTCCGCCTTGATAGGCTTCATTTATTGCTTCCAACAATTTTGAAGGAGGAGTTTTTTTTACTAAGTATCCGCACGCTCCGGCACAGAGGGCATCAAAAATTAAATCGTTTTCCTCGTATATGGTAAGAACTAATATTATCAGATCGGGTATTATATTTTTAGATTCTTTTATCCCTTCAATTCCGCTCATTCCGGGTAAACCTAAATCCATTAATAAAACATCGGAATTAAGACTTTTTAACTCCTTCAGCATATCTTCACACTGGGAATAGACTGCTTCACATTTGTATCCTTCAGTACCATCTATTAAAATTTTTAAACCTTCACGTATTGTATCATTATCCTCTACTACAACAACCTTTATCATTATTTGATACTCCTGAATTCCGCTGACATAAAATGGAAGTGAAACTTATTTTTTTTCAAGATTTACCTTCCCTCGAAGTTGTATTAAATATACTCAATATTGCGACTTTCTATTTTTCAAAGGAATTTTTAATATTTATCAATTAGCTTGATATAAAAAATTCGTTCCCATCAAATCTGTTTTTGTGTAAAATGAATGAGAATTAAAAAACCTCAAATATGTGTTACGTACTCGCACCTTCGTATGAATTATATTATTCTATCTTTTTAGATCAGACTCTAAAATTATTTTGATATATATAAATGTAATCTAATTGAGAAATTTTAACCACTACACAAATGAAGGTATTTTAAAGGTATTGTTCTAATAATGTTTTATAAATACCACCTAAATAGGTGGGTAAAGCTATTTATTCAATTTAAAAATATCGAATTATTTCATTGTTTCTCTATAAGGAAGCTTTGTGTAACTTATTAAAGTTTGAAATTAAGTTTTCGAGTTTTATAAAATGAGGGAATTTTGCTTAACACGGCCGGTACATTTTTTACCGGCGCCGAGTTAGAGATAAAAACGACTTATGAATTGTCCCGGCATGAAGCTTTACTATAGATATATCGTGCCCACGGTACTCATGAATTCTTTATCCATTCGGTCCCGGGAATAACACCGAACGGCACAAATATAAGGAACAACATATAACGCGATATTATGAATAGCCGCTCCTTTTAGGATGCGGATATATACCCTAGATAAATAATGGCTTTAGCCCCCCGGCAAGTTATCCTAAGACCGTTAGAACGGTAGTGTTACTTTGTTATCCGGATAATCCCACCGGGATAAATCCGGTGTTAATGCATTTTGTCCGGTAGTGTAATTTGCAAATTATCCATACGGGTTTTCCTTGAAATCCTTCTGAATCCCCCGTATCTTTTCTTCATTATTCACCAGGGCACTGACACAATCGTGGTCGAGTGTGTTTCCTGCCAGTTTTTTCAGCATTTCAAAGGCCTTTTCGTTTGTCCAGGCGCCCTTGTAAGACCGGCTGCTTGTCAGTGCATCAAAAACATCGGCAACCGCTACAATCTTCGCCTCGATCGGGATTTCATCTCCTTTTTTACCTTCAGGATAGCCGCTTCCGTTTATTGCCTCATGGTGATACATGGCGATATTTCTTAGCATGTCAGCCTGCAGAAAAACACCCTTGCCAAAATTTTGTAGCAGATGATCAATCAATTCACGCCCTTGAATGGTATGTGTTTTCATTTCATCAAATTCTTCCCGGCTTAAAGCACCCGGCTTTTGCAAAATACTGTCGGAAATACCTACCTTGCCAATATCATGTAATGGCGAGTATATAAACAGCTGTTCGATATATTCATCATCAAACTCGTATTTACAGGCCAGTTCGGTCGCAATCAGCCGTGTATATCTGGACATTCTGTCGATATGGCAGCCTGTCTCCGGGTCCCGTTTCTGAACTATTTCACCTGTCGTTTTCAATGCGGCTGTCAGGGTATACGCGGCACTGAGTTCGTTCATGATCATCAACGATATCATATGGCCGAACAAATCCAGTTGGTGAAGTATCTGCTCCCTGAACACGCCCTCTTTGGTCGAATTAAAAAATACAAAACCGAAAAAAACACCGTTCTGATAAATCGGCATGGTGTAGCTCGCAGCATAATTCATTTTTGCCAGTTTAATAGTATGTTCGTTTTTACCGGTAGAGAAAATCTCAAGATGATTAATCACCCGGGGCTTGCCATGTGTCAGGATCTCCTGAAGTGACGGTGTCTCACTGAGTTTCGCATCATAATGCAGCAGGGGATTCTCGCCATAACAGCTGGCAACAAACGTCTTGAGTATGTCTGTCTCTTCTTCGAAGACGGCAACAGCAATACGGTCAATATAGGGAAATGTGACAGTTATTACTTCATGTATACTGGTAAGTTTATCCTGCAATGAACCATTATTATTCAATATTGCAAGGCTGTCCTGATATTCAAACAGGTTTTTATGCATCAATCATCGTGCCTTTATAAAATATCAATTTACTATAATTGTTAGCGGCTAATTAATGCCAAAACTGAATGTCAGGTGTTCATAACAGTGAGCCAAATCACAATTATTCGGGATCATTATTACCCATATTAGTTAAATGGAATATAATGGAAAAAATTATGTAACTAAATAATATCATTATAGTATTGCCAGGATATTACAATATTTATTACCTGTATTTTACAATTAAATGCCACTTTTTCTTGTCTGTACCCTGTAAAAAATGGTTCAATACCCAGTCATGTGTCCGCGTGGACACACATGCGTTGTTGAATCCTGTTACGGTCCGTCCTCAAATTTATCCGGCGGAATCTCTATACGGGTTTTCCTCACGATAAAAATAATATCAGGCAATGGATTTTCCATTGCCTGACAGATTTATTATTTATAAGCATAGGAGTCAGCATGTCCAAAAAACATCCCGTTATTGCGGTAACCGGTTCATCAGGTGCGGGCACCACCACGGTAAAGGTCGCCTTCGAACATATTTTCAGACGCGAGGGTATCAACCCCGTTGTTGTAGAAGGTGACAGTTTCCATCGATACGACCGTACGGCAATGAAAGATGCCATCGAGGAATTTGCCGCAAAAGGTAACCAGTTGAGTCACTTCGGTCCGGACTCCAACCTGTTTGATAAAATTGAAGCACTTTTCAAACAGTATGGAGACTCGGGAACGGGTAAGAAACGCTATTACCTTCATAGTGAAGAAGAGGCCGACGAACATAATTCACGCCTGAAATCTGATCTGGGTCCTGGTCAGTTTACGCCCTGGGAAGATATATCTGCAGGTAGTGACCTGCTGTTTTATGAGGGACTGCATGGTGGTGTGGTCACAGAAAATGCCAACGCGGCAAAATTTGTCGACCTGTTGATCGGTGTTGTACCCATTGTCAACCTGGAATGGATTCAGAAAATATTCCGCGACAATGCACAACGTGGTTACAGTGCCGAAGCCATTGTTGACACAATCCTGCGTCGCATGCCGGACTATGTGAATTATATTACACCCCAGTTCTCCAGAACGGATATAAACTTCCAGCGCGTACCCACAGTGGATACGTCCAATCCTTTCATTGCACGTGATATACCCACACCTGATGAGAGCTTTGTTGTTATTCGATTCCGTGACCCTACCAAGTTTGATGTGGACTTCCCTCTCCTGCTTAGCATGCTCGAAGGTTCATTTATGTCACGGCGTAATACGATTGTTGTCCCGGGTGGAAAGATGGGATTCGCAATGGAAATTATCCTGGCGCCTATTATTGAGCACATACTCGAAGAAAAACATCGCACCTGATAGTCAGGGAAAACAGGGCTGCACAAGCAGCCCTGTTTAAGCCACTGAATAGTCAACATGAATATCCATACCAGTAAAATACCCTTATATTTTTGCATTTAATATTACATAAAAATACCTTGCAGTGTTATTCACTTGGATCTATAACTTTAAGTAGGGAAAACAATCCCGGTTTTTAATTAACTGCAACCTCTGTATTAAAAGGGTTAGATCATGGCACTGGTAATGAAACCTGTAATTGGTGACTGGTATCAAAACATGAGTGGCAACAACTTTGAAATCGTTGCCCTGGACCAGAGTCCGGGGCTTATAGAAATACAATACTTCGATGGAACAGTAGAGGAAATTGACCTGGAATCGTGGTATGAGCAGAACTTCATTACAATCGAACCCCCTGAAGACTGGTCGGGATCACTGGATCTGGATAAACAGGATTACGGAGTTGACCTTGAGGAAACGTCACATCCTGCCTGGAAAAATCCACTCGATGTACTTGATGCGCAAGACTGATAGCCCTTCTTGATAAACCAGCCTGAAAAACAATGGCATGGCACCATACAGCCGCAATGGCTGGTCTTCGGTAATTTTATTTTATAATAAAAAAATTCAATCCCTGGAAATACCCCATCGAGGCACTGCCCCGCCTTCAGAAACCATAACGCGGCTATTCCTGACTCATGCAGTAATGATATAAACACCGGCAAAGCATCTTTGGCCACCACCAGAGCGACAGATTGTCAGGAAAAGAAGGCTTTATTTACTACCCGATGAAAAAACGGGTAGTGTCCCCGGAACGGATCCCTTTTTTTATGGTCACTGATGGCCGCAAATGAATAAAAAACAACCGCATACACGCATAAAATGTGGCATTCCGGCCTTGCTTGCTGATTCCAAGTAATTGTTTTACTTCATGTATTACTTATTTATATATTAGAATTTCCATATTTTTTTAAATTATGATAAATATAGGTTGAACTTAGTCCCGGAGCAAAGGTTCTAAATGTTCAGGATGTTTCGCCGATAGATAGTATAAGGATATTGAAATACTAGAGAGGTGTAGCATGATCACTGTATACGACATGACATCAGGCACATTTCGAAAGGAACTCGAAATAAGCAATACGCCGGAGGAACCGACTCAGCCAGCAATGGTTGAACTGGCGGGTATCGATAAAGAATTACAACTTCGGGAGGTTGAATTTAAACGCACTGAAGTTGTGGGCTCCATGCCTGCCCATATGGTGAATGTTAAAATAGGAAGCTTCATTAATACGATGAAGTAAACACCGCTGAAACTTCAGCAACCCTGCTTTCATGTCATGTATTTAGAGGACTGAGGGGTATCCTTCCCCGTTTATATTTGAAACCTGCGGGTTACCTGGCAATGCATTAACCCAGACCATCAAACCCCGTTTGCATGCATTTTCTGCCGGCAAGCTTGCAGGCAAGTGCCAGGCCTTCTCTTTCACCTTTGCTGGCCAGATGCGCATGGATAATGCCGGCATTAAACGTATCGCCCGCACCCACTGTATCAACAATTTCCGGAATATTGCTTGCTGGTGAATGAACCATTTTACCTTCACGGTTCATTAAATATGCACCCTGGCCGCCCCATGTGCAGTAGTGCAGTGTTTCGGGATAGTCACGATGCATTGATTCAAGCAGGGATTGTGCGTCAGCAAAACCTGCAGACCTCGCATAAACTCTGGAAAAAAGCAAAATATCCGCAAAACAAAACAACCGGTCTATATCCCCTCGTGGTTTTTCCACCTCCAGGGAAATAGGCAAGGAATCAAAACCATCCTTGATGTGCATAAGCATATTTTCTGTCTGGCCAATATTCCGGCCTTCAAAATGAACCCAGTCAAACCTGCCCAAATCAATCCGTTTAAAATCAGCCAGTGTCAGTTCCGGCAAATCAGAATAATGTACTATTGTCCGGCTACCCGTCTCACTGTTTATGGTTATATGCGACACGGGTGTCTTGTGATTGTTACACACACTGACATACTCCATGCCGACATGATTTATACCGAGGTCTTCACGGATAAAGACCGAATTCAAATCATCGGCAATAACACCTGCCCAGCTACAGTGATGGTCCAGTTGAGATAAAACCACCAGGGTATTGGTGGCATTACCACCCCTGGAAACCCTTTGCTCCAGTGCGCGAACCTCATCATCCTCTTCAGGATAACCACACACCCGGCTTGATATATCCAGAACGGCAACTCCAATTGAAAGGATGTTTGACATGGTTACAATCACGCTATTGATGACCTGTTGAGCTCAGGATGATTCTACTGTGGTGGCAGGCTCCTGGACACGGGTAAAACCAATGTTACAACAGCAGGCAGGATGATAGAAGCCAGGAGCCTGTCGGACTTAGGTGTTCGTAGCGAGGCGAGTGGAAAATTGAGGCCATTTTTTCGATCTTTTGAGGCGAATAGTTGGCCTATTTAACGAAAAAGATCGGGAAAATGGGCCAATTTCCTGCCGCCGCAGTAGAATCATCCTAAGTCCGACAGGCTCCTGGCCCCGGTTATTATCGTACACGTACAATACGAAACCCAAGCTGGTCAAGGGCCGAGTCTGAAGAAAGCCCGGAACGCCCGGTCACACGAACATTATCTGCCGTACTTCTGTATGACCCTCCCCTGGTGACATGTGAATCACATGATGCCTCCACCCAGGCCGAGCCATCCGCAGGTGCCCCCTTGTAATTTTCGTGGTAACAATCACTCACCCACTCCGCAACATTACCCGCCATATCGTGCAGGCCAAGGGCATTTGACCTGAACTTACCAACCGGAGCGGTGCTTGCCCGGTCCCATTGACTGCCACAATTAAAACAGTTTGCCCGGTTCTTGCCCACCTTGTTTCCCCACCAGTACTTTCCTTTTGTGCCCGCCCGGGCTGCATACTCCCACTCCGCCTCGGATGGTAACCGGTAGAGACGGCCGGTTTGCCTGGACAACCATTTTGTATATGCGACAGCATCATTCCAGCTGACATTAATCACCGGACGCTTGCCACGTCCCCATCCGCTATCAGACGGGCGTGGCCTGCCTGTATCGGCGACAAAACGATCATATTCGTCGAAACTGATTTCATATTTTGATATTGAAAATTTTCTGATTTTTACGGTGTGCTCGGGCCTTTCCTCGAACTGGACAGAACTGGATGGACTGCCCATATTAAATACACCAGCAGGGGCACCGGCCATATAAGGCCCTCTCCCCCCCGCTTTCAGGGTATCCCTGAACACCTTGGTTGGCCTGGTTTTTCCTGCTTTTTTAAGTGCGACTTTCGGGGTATTGGCCATCTTTTTATCAAAATTGAATAATGACTTCCTTGCCACTTTCCTGGCTGGATTGTCTTTTTTACTGCCGGCTGCAGGTATATTATCGGGCTCTGTAACTGACTCATTGCCTGCCGAAATTAATTTTTGACCCTGCCCCCCATTATTTAGAACAAAATACCAGTAAACACCGCCTGCCGAGACTATTGACAGAAATAATGACACGACAACGAACATAATCAGTTTACTTTTCGGTGCCGCAACTGTGGCATTGTTACTAAACAGATTTTTATCAATATCCGGCAGATCAAACAGTGCAGAATGATCCGTTGCTGCTGGCTGTTTCGGGGCCGGGTTATTGGCGGGTTCCCGGACAGGCATCAATCTTTTTGCTGTAACAGGCTTTCCTGTCTCTATCGCGATCTCCTGCTCTTTGTATAATTGCTTTAGCTCATCGCGAAGCTTCTCGTTTTCATTATTGATGGAAACAGCATCATCGTCGATCTCGGACTTGTAATTCTCAAGCTGCTCCTCCATTTCGCGTTTGAGCTTCTCAATCTGGGTCTGAAGACTGTTATCCCTGTCTGATTTATGCCGCTCCATGGAAAGATCATTTTCAAATTTCCTGATTGAATCACGAGACTCGGCCATCATGTTCTGACTGTCTTTCAGTTGCGCCTCAAGTTCATTGATACGGCTTTGCAAAAAGTTTGCATCCACTTTTTGCCCCGCATCATTCTGACTGTCAAGCCACTCCTGTTTTTCTTTTTTAAGGCTTTCCAGTTCCGCCTGTTGAGATTTCAATTTTTCTTCACTTTCACTCAGAGATTTTTTCATCCCCTCTGACTCAAGATTAATCTGCCGTGCCTCTGACTCCATTACTGTGAATGAGGATTCAGCATCTGTACGTAAGGATATAGCCTCTTCAGCCTTTCTGTTGGCCTCTATAATCTCCCTGTCTTTCTGTTCTATTTCCTTTTCGAGTTGCCGTGTTTTCTCCCTGCTTTCATTTGCCGCCTGCTCGTATTCCTGTTTTACAAGCTTTAATCCTTGCTCTGCCTCCAGTCTGCCATTTTCAATATCACCATCCTTGCTGGTCAGTGCGCCAATCCTGTTCCTGGACTCATCCAGTTCTTTCTGAAGCAGTGTTATCTCCGATTCCTTTTGCGCATATATTGCCCGTAATGCTGCCAGTTCATTGTTGATGCCATTTCTTTCCTTTTCCTTTTCAGCCAATGTACTGTTATTCTGGCTCAACTCATTCCTTGCATTTTCCAGCTCATCCTTGTTCTGGCTCAACTCATTCCTTGCATTTTCCAGCTCATCCTTGTTCTGGCTCAACCCGTTCCTTGCATTTTCCAGCTCATCCTTGTTTCGACCCAACTCATACTTTGAGTTTTCCAGTTCTTCTTTACTCCGGTTCAGATCATTTGTTACGCTTGCCAGTTTATCCTTATTTTTGCCCAACTCATTCTTTAACTCTCCTTGTTCGGATTCCAGCCTGGCATTATCTTCCAGACTTCCATCCAGTTTCCGGTTCGTCTCATCCAGCTGTCTGGTTATTTTATTGCGCGCACTGACCGCCTCTTCAACCTCTCTCTGCAATACAGATAGCTGCTTTTCCACACCTTTACCGGATTCAGCGAGGCGCCTCCTTAACTCTTTCAGCTCCTTGTTAAAACCTAATTCAAGCTGCTCTTTTTCGGACTGAACCTGCCCCAGCTTGTACTGGTAAGCCTCTTCAGTTGCCTTGATTTCTACGGTATGTGACTCCAGATCTTTCCTCGCCTTGGTAAGATCTTTCCTTGTCTGGGTCAACTCCTGCCTTTCCCGCTTGAGTTCTTTTTCCAGTGAGCCCAGCTTCTCTGATACAGACTTACCTTCGGATTCAGCCCCCTCCCTCAGTGCCTTTAATTCACTTTCTTTCCCTTCGAGTTCGGTCCGGGTTCCGGCAAGATCATCCCTCGCCCGGGCCAGCTCCTGCTTTTCCTGCCTGAGTTCTTCTTCCAGTAAAACAAGCTTGTCTGTACCTGATTTAACCTCGGAGTCCAGTTTTTCATTCAGTACATTTAACTGACTCTCAAGTTCTTCTGTGTTTTTTTTTAGCAGCTCTATCGTCGCCCCTGAACTGGCAAGCTCTGACTCAAGCCCTTGCCTGGTATTCTGGTTTTCATCAAATTGTCTCTGTATATCTTCGGTGTTCTCATGGCTGCCAGCCAGCTCCTTTTCAAATTTCTCTTTTAATGCAGCTACTTCCTCTTCCATTCTGGTTTTCTGGGTTTGCTCACTCAGCAACAATTCCTTCAGCCTTTCAATTTTACCACCCAGAATTTCTGCATCTTCTACTGAAGCCGCAAGAACCTTGTATTTTCCAACCTGGCTCTCAGCCTTTACAAGTTGTTCTTTTACCCTGATCAACTCCACTTCGCGATTCTGTGCTTCAATTAGTACTTCTTCGACCTCACTTTCTTTTTTCTTTTCCTTAATCGCAGCATTCTGTAATAATCTTACTTCCTGCTCACCTTCCTTAACCCTTGCTTCAGCCTCTTTCAGCTTCTTTTTCAGATTTTCTGTTTTACTTGTTAATAAACTAACCTGTTGCTCCAGCTTTACATTAATTGAATTCGCAGCTTCAGTGGCGCTGACAGTCAGTTCTTTTTCCCGGTTAATGTCAATTACATCTGCTGCCATCTCTATCGATTTGATTTGCTCGTCCGACTCGTTTTTTTGAACTTCGGTGTATTCCTCCAGGGGCACACCACTTAAACCATCTTTCAATACATGGGCGTCTATCCCGAATTGCCCCAGCAGGAATACGGCACTGGTACTACGTCTGCCAGTATCGCAATAAACAACATAGGGCTTGTCAAGATCAAATCCGGAAATTTCATTTCGAATAGCGGCAAGTGGAACATTAATACTGTCTTTCAAATGTGCGTTGGAGTATTCACCAGGCAATCTGACATCCAGAATCACTGCACCATCCTGTATTAATTCCTTTGCCTCATCATAGCTGACCTGGCTTAGCAGTGGCGATTTCAGTAATTCATTAAAATCATTCTTTGACAGACGCATTAACCTGCCCTTGGTCAGCATGGTAACCGTGGCATTTCTCCTGGCGCCTGATAACAGTGACTCTTCTCCGAAACTGTCGCCATCTGTCAATTCGGCCAGCTTTACCGATTTTGCATTTGCCGAGGGCCTGCGACTAACGATACATTTGCCTTCCTTGATTATGTAATAGTAGTCACCCTCATCATCTTGATTGACGATGACCTCGCCGGCTTCTGCAGGGGCTTCCTGCATACGCATAAAGAGTTGTTGCAAATTTGTAGCTGGCAGCCTCTGCATGAGTTCGGACTGCATCATGCGTGTCATCCAGTCCTCTTCTTCATCTGCGTCTACCTCGGTAACTTCATAGCCAGATGACTGCTCCCACGACAACATGACATCCAGTAATCCGGAGTCAATACTGACAATGGTGACGGGTGTTTTTGCACGGGCACTTAATTGGCGGGGTTGTTGGGGTGCGATGGGATGCCTGGCTTCTTCCGTACCTCCCTGAATCGTTAGCTTGATATCCGTGCCATCGTGTAGCGCAATTTCTCCTGATAAAACGTAACAGGTCGCATTATCCCGCTCACCTTTTTTGAATAACAGCTTGCCGGTGCTCAGATCAATTATTTTAGCCTTCCTGGCCAACTCTTCGAAATGTGTGTTGGACAAGCCGTTTAAAGGTACAAGATTTCTCAGGGACTTTTTATCAGCCAATTTTGGCACAGCACTCATATAGGATTCCTATCCGGTAAATTCTTTTCTCAAAGGCGCACTCCCTCTGTGGAAAGAATCAGATCTTGAAAAAGTTTATTTTGTCAGGCCCTTGAACATAAAGTTCCATGTTGCAAAACCCCTGTCTGCTACCTGTTTAACGGCCATAGCAACAATAATATTTAGTGTTCAGATAAAAAATGACAGGTTAATCACAAATATTCAGAACCTCCCGGGTAATTCAACATAATAAACATGGTAAATAGGATGTGATAATAAAATTGAAAGGAAGATCATAACCTGCACAAAAAACCCCGCTACAAGGCGGGGTTTTTTGTGCAACAGGAAGAAATAAAGTTTATTTTATCTTGGCTTCCTTGTACATGACGTGCCTGCGCACGACCGGATCATATTTCTTGATCTCCATCTTGTCAGACATGGTACGTTTGTTCTTGGTCGTTGTATAAAAATGACCTGTTTTTGCACTGGAGACGAGCCTGATTTTTTCACGCATATTACTGCTCCTTATACCTTCTCACCACGTGCCCTGATTTCAGTCAGCACGGTATCAATACCTTTCTTGTCAATAATTCGCATCCCCTTTGAAGAAAGCCTCAAACGAATGAAACGATTTTCACTTTCCACCCAAAAACGATGGGCATGAAGATTAGGCAGGAAGCGTCTCCTGGTTCTGTTTTTGGCATGGGAAACATTGTTTCCGCTCATTGGCCGCTTGCCTGTTACCTGACATACTCTGGACATGACTTATATTCTCCAATACTAGATCTTCACCGGTGGGTGAAGGCGAAGGATTGTACAGATATACAGGTCCGGATTCAAGCACCCCCTTCCATCTATTTATAAATCAATGACTTATTCCGGCTATACAAGACCCCTTTCAGCCAGTGAAACATATTCGCCATCACCCACCACGAAGTGATCAAGCAATCTGACATCCACCAGATTCAATGCCTCTTTCAGGTGACTTGTAATATTGATGTCGGCCTGGCTGGGCTCTGATACCCCGGATGGATGGTTGTGAGCGAGGATCACCGCTGCCGCGTTATACTTCAGGGCCTTTTTGACAACCTCCCTTGGATGAACCGATGCGCTGTTAATCGTGCCGTTAAACAGCTTTTCAAACTTCAGGACACGATGCCTGTTATCAAGGTACAGGCAGGAAAAGACTTCATGCTCATAACCGCATAACTCACTGATCAGATAATCACTGGTCTGTTGCGGGTTTTCCAGTGAAACACCCCTGTCCAGAACTTCCCGCAGGTGGCGACGGGAAATCTCAAGGACGGCCTGAAGCTGTGTGTATTTGGCGATACCCAGACCGGGTGCTTCACAAAAAGACCTGCAATCAGCCTTGAGCAGACCACGCAGGCCGCCATGACGGGAAATCAGGTCACGGGCCAGATCCACGGCCGTTTTGCCTGCGGTGCCTGTCCGTAGGAAAATAGCCAGTAATTCTGCGTCCGACAAGGATCCTGCACCCTTGTTTAATAATTTCTCACGCGGCCGTTCAGATTCCGGCCAATCACGAATAGACATCGATTCTCCCTGTCACCTGGCATCCTGCTCTTTGCAATTGTATCCGCATCACTGATCGAATGGTACACTTTACTGGATGAATACCTTGCAAGGCAAAAACATACTATTAGGGATAACGGGGAGCATCGCCGCCTATAAGGGCGCTGACCTGACCCGGCGGCTCAGGGAACAGGGGGCGAATGTCAGGGTGGTCATGACGCGCTCCGCAACCGGATTTATTACCCCGCTCACCTTACAAGCCCTGTCAGGCCAACCCGTCCATACGGAGCTCATGGATCTTGATGCCGAGGCGGCCATGGGGCATATTGAACTGTCCCGCTGGGCCGACGCCATCGCCATTGCGCCCGCCAGCGCCGATTTTATTGCCCGACAGACCGCTGGCAGGGCCGATGACCTGCTGACCGCTATTTGCCTGGCATGTCAATCCAGAATAGTCGTTGCCCCTGCCATGAATCAGCACATGTGGGCCAACCCGGCAACACAAGACAATGTCTCTGTACTCAAAGACAGGGGCATCCAGATTGTCGGGCCCGATCAGGGCAGTCAGGCCTGTGGTGACACGGGGCCCGGTAGAATGGCTGATCCCGACCGGATAGTGGTATCCATTGGTCAGTTATTTGAAAGTGGCCTGCTCAGTGGCAAGCAGATACTGGTCAGTGCCGGCCCGACAAGAGAGCCCCTCGACCCCGTTCGTTACATCAGCAACCGAAGCTCGGGTAAAATGGGCTTCGCCATTGCCGAGGCAGCAATCGAGGCTGGCGCCGCCGTCACATTGGTAACAGGACCGGTGCATCTTGAAACGCCTGCCCGTGTTGACCGCATCAGGGTTGAAACAGCCAGTCAAATGTATAAAGTGGTCCTGGATAAGGCCGCAAGTTGTGATATATTTATTTCAGCGGCAGCGGTTGCCGATTACAGACCGGGACTGAACGCCGTCAGTAAAATAAAAAAAGGCCCTGATGAATTACAGATTAAGCTGGTCAGAACCAACGATATACTCTCGGCCGTCGCCACGCTGGCCAGTGCCCCTTTTACTGTTGGATTTGCTGCAGAAACGGACAATCTCCTTGATTATGCACGCGGTAAAATGCAGCGGAAAAACCTGGATATGATCGTTGCCAATCAAGTCGGCCCGTCTGCCGGATTTGACCGGGATGATAATGAGCTGGATATTTTATGGTCAAATGGTCATGTTCATATCAATAAAAACAGTAAAAAGAGCCTCGCAAGAGATCTGGTAAAAATAATATCCGGGAGAATCCATGCAGACGATACAACTGAAAATACTGGATAAGAGACTGGGCAATGACATTCCCTTGCCTGATTATGCCACCAAAGGGTCTGCGGGGATGGATTTACGCGCATGCATCGATACACCATTAACCATTGATCCCGGGCAAACACATCTCATCCCGACAGGTGTCTCCATTTATATCGAAGACCCGGGCCTGTGTGCCATGCTGTTACCCCGATCAGGTCTGGGACACAAACACGGAATAGTGCTGGGCAACCTGGTGGGCCTGATAGACCCGGATTATCAGGGCCAACTGTTTGTTTCGTGCTGGAATCGGGGTAACAAGCCATTTACCGTTGAATTGGGAGAGCGGATTGCACAGATGGTGATTGTCCCTGTGGTACGTGCACACTTTGAAATCGTTGATGATTTCACCGAATCCCTGCGAGGCACTGGAGGATTTGGTCATACCGGCCGACAATAGTCATAACATTTACAAACAGGCTGCTAAACTTGCCTGTATCCGTGTCAAATAAAGCCAGGATCATAAAATAAATATGAAGCTAGGAAAAAAACCGGGGCGCAAAGACAAGAAGGCCAGTAAGCGAGCAAAACGAAGAGTCAAGCCAAAGGCAGGCGTGACCAGTATCGAATCCTCATTTCTCGTGTTGTTTATCAGCATTACGTCACTTTTATTTATTGGCGCACTACTGGTGTTTCAACAATTGCACAGCAATCTGGCCGAAACCCGGCTCGAAAACCAGCGCTCCCTGATCAACAGCTACGCCCAGCAAATAGAGCAGACCATGAGCCATTACACTCAGATCATGGATATCGCTGCTAAAGATCCCGACCTGGGCAGGGTATTACAAAATGGCGACCAGGATGCGATAAAAAATCAGGAATCACAATTGACCGGTCTCTTGCCTTCTGCACTACACATCAAGATATTATCAACAGACCAGGACGAACCTGATAACAACCTGAACCCCCCGATCAGTTTTGCCTGCCTGGATTTACTGAATCGATCCCGCTCCGACAGTAACTCCATCATGGAAGTCCACCTGATGGGCAAACCTCAACAGCACATCGATATAGCCCGAAGCATAAAAGACAGCAGCGGTAAAACGATCGGCACCCTGCTGCTGACATTGCCGGTACAAATACTTAAACACGCAGTCCTGAAAATGAGCCCTGCCGACGGACTGCTGGAATTGCAGCAGGACAGTAAAAGAGGAGCCAGCATAACCATTGCCAGGCGTGGAAACCTCTCACTCAAGTCCGACAGGATTGCAGTCAGTTCTCCGATCAGGAATACAATCTGGAAAATAGCCTACTGGCCAGGCGAATCGTCTGGCAGTCTTGGCGGTTCAATCACCATGTTGTTCTGGGGAATTGTGGCTGGCATCTGGGTATCTTTCAGTATTTTCCTGTTTATTGTCTATCGAAGAATATACAAGGCGCTGCTGAATGACATGGTCATGATTATTAAGCTGGTCAAGGATATACAGCACGGTGATATGTCGGCCTCCTATCCTATCGCCCTGAAAAACTGCCTCGGCGCCATGGAACAATTACGCATGGTTGCAGGAGAGATGACCGGCTTGCGTAACAAGAAAACCACGCACAATGGCAGTCAGCCCGTCTTGCAAGACAGCCCCGATGGAAATGATGACATTGTGGGTCTTGGCTTCACGAACAACACCGATGCCCTTGAGGTACGGGAAATCAACGAGGCTGAACTCGAACAAAACAGTGCTGGCAATAAAGCACCTGCAGAAATATTCAAGGCCTATGACATCCGGGGTATTGTTAATAAAACACTGACACCTGATATTGTTCAGGATATTGGCCGGGCCCTGGGGAGTGAGGCCCAGGAACGGGGGCAACAAAAAGTTGTCGTTGCACGAGATGGCCGCCTGTCCGGGCCGGAGCTGATTCAGTCATTCATCAGAGGCCTGCAACAATCCGGGAGAGAGGTCATTGATATTGGCATGGTTCCAACACCGGTATTGTATTTTGCCAGTAACTATCTTGGTAATGGTTCGGGCGCCATGTTGACCGGCAGCCATAACCCCCCTGAATATAACGGTATTAAAATGATGCTGAGGGGCGACTCGCTTCATGGAGATAGCATAAAAGGACTTAAAACACGCATTGATACGAATAACCTCATCAGTGGTGAAGGCAGCGTCCAGACCATTGATGTTGTTCCCAGCTATATTGAACGCATTACCAGTGATGTCCGTCTGGAAAAATCACTCAAGATTATCGTTGACTGCGGTAATGGTGTGGCCGGCATGATCGCCCCGCAACTTTACCGGGCACTGGGGTGTGAAGTCATCGAGATGTTTTGTGACGTGGATGGCAATTTTCCCAACCACCATCCGGACCCCAGTAAGCCGGAAAACATGATTCCACTGACTCGCGCGGTTACTGAACAGGGGGCCGACCTTGGTTTTGCATTTGATGGTGATGGCGATCGACTGGGTGTCATTGACTCGTCCGGTAAGATTATCTGGCCAGACCGTTACCTGATGCTGATGGCCATGGATGTTTTAACACGCCAACCCGGCGCGCAAATTATTTTTGATGTCAAATGTTCCACCCACCTGGAAAAAGTAATATCAGAGAATGGCGGGCAACCACTGATGTGGAAAACCGGCCACTCATTTATCAAGGCCAAAATGAAAGAAACGGGTGCACAACTTGCTGGTGAGATGAGCGGGCATATTTTTTTCAAGGAACGCTGGATGGGGTTCGATGACGCGCTGTATGCCGGTGCCCGTCTGCTTGAAATTCTGTCTTCTGAAAGTAAACCTTCCAGTGAAGTATTTGCCTCATTCCCTGAAAGCATCAGCACGCCAGAGCTGAATGTTCACCTGAATGAGGGCGAAAATTTTTCGGTGATAGAAAAGCTCAAGGCCGATGCAAACTTCCCCGGAGCTCGCATAATTGATATCGATGGCCTGCGGCTGGAATTTGAAGATGGCTGGGGGCTGGTTCGCGCCTCAAACACTACACCCTCTCTTGTCTTACGATTTGAGGCCGATGATGCAGCGGCCCTGGGCAGGATTCAGGACATCATCCGCACACAATTGCTTGCCATTCATCCAGATATGGACCTGCCTTTCTAGCCCACATGTTCCATTGGAATACGCTTTCAGGTAGCCCGAAACGTAGCATCCCCTGAGAACATGCTACGCTGGCATTTATAGCAACATACTAACCATGATCATGTGCCACCTGTAAATACTCGTAAATATTATAATTCCTGTAACCCGGGTTAGCCGGGGATGAATGCATATATAAATTATTACGGCTGGCCTGTTAACTACACGAAATGCATATCAATGTGAGGACATGGATACTTCCATTTGCGGTTATCTCTTTACACACCATAACGCCTTCAGCTACGCAGGGCTTCCATGACGGGCCAATCCGGTTCATAATGACAGCCGTTTATTTCAACATTTAAATATTGTCATGTCACTGAAAAACCAGGATGCCCTGAATTTTGCGCGGGTGCTGACCGAGGCATTGCCCTATATCCGCCGGTTCAGCAACAAGACTGTTGTCATTAAATATGGTGGCAATGCCATGGTCGATGACGACCTCAAAAGCAGTTTTGCACGTGACATCACACTAATGAAACTGGTTGGCATCAACCCGGTGATTGTTCATGGTGGTGGACCACAAATAGGTGATCATCTAAAAAGAATTGGTAAAGAATCCGAGTTTATCCATGGCATGCGCGTCACAGACAGTGAGACCATGGATATTGTCGAGATGGTACTGGGAGGGCTGGTCAACAAGGAAATTGTAACCCTGATCCACAGGCATGGTGGAAATGCAGTCGGACTCACTGGCAAGGATGGAGATCTGATACGAGCCAAAAAAATGAACTTGTCAGGTCATGCCGAAGAAATCAGGGGATCGGAGATCATCGACCTGGGTCATGTTGGCGAGGTGGACAGTATTGATCCCGCCGTCGTGGATATGCTCACGGCCAGTGATTTTATCCCTGTTATAGCACCGATTGGAGTTAGTGAAGACGGCGTATCATATAATATCAACGCCGACCTGGTCGCAGGAAAGATAGCCGAAGTCATGGGTGCAGAAAAACTGATGCTTCTTACCAACACAAAGGGGTTACTGGACAAGCAAGGTGACCTGTTAACCGGTCTCGATACGGGACAGGTACAGGCATTGATTAAAGACGGGACAATCCATGGTGGTATGTTGCCAAAAATACGCTGTGCCCTGGATGCAGTAGCGAGTGGCGTAAAGATGGCCCATATAATAGATGGCCGTGTTGAACACGCCGTTCTGCTTGAGTTGTTTACTGATGAAGGGGTAGGCACACTGATTAACGGCTAGCCTGTTATTACTCGGTCAGTTCCTTGTACCTGGCAATAAAACCGGCAAACTCCTTATAAATGTCCTTTTGCTCCTGATGTTTGCTGGCGATGTAGTCTTTTGTGTCCTTGATCTGGCTCTTTAGTTCCTTTATCTGATCCTGAAGCCTTTTCGGTGCGGCCCTGGAACTTCGCTCATAATCACCCGCTGATTGTCGCAACTCCACCAGCTTTTTTTTCTGCGACTTCAGTGTGCCTTCTGCTATCTGAATGGCATTTTCAATGGTTGTAATTTTGTTATCCCGCGCAACAACGATTTCTTCAGGGCTTTGGTAGGTCAACAATAACACCTTGTCCCGGTATTTTTTCTGCCTTGACTTTTCAAGCTTTGCTGCCTTGATTTTATCCAGGCGCCGCTGCTCTTTCAACTCGTCAACGGTCTTGTTTCTCTCTATCATCTCGAGTGTACGGCCGGTTTTATCAATAATCTCACGTGCCTGCCCCGACTCTTCGGGAGGAACACTGTCGCTATAGTGTGTTACGCCCCTGGAGTCCATCCACTTGTACGTCCCTGCGCTGACCGCAAAGGGAGCAAGCATTAAAACAAGAAATACATATACAAATGGACGAATAAAAGACAAACTCAGCAACCTCTCTATTAATTAGTTAGAGTTAAAGTATAACGGAAAATTCAATTTACATTATCCCATGGACTTGAATTCACAACTCATTCTGTTTGTTGTTTCCCTGCTTGCCAATATATTTTCCGCCTTTTCAGGCGGTGGCGCCGGCCTGATCCAGTTACCCTTACTGCTTTTTCTTGGGCTTCCGTTCGGTATTGCCCTGGCAACCCACAAGGTTGCCAGCGTTGCCTTAGGTATCGGCGCAACCCTGCGACATCTTAAGACCAATACACTTGAACTTCGGTTCGCCTTGTTTATTCTTGCAACTGGCCTGCCCGGAGTATTAGTGGGCGCAAACCTGATATTACAAGTTCCTGATAATATAGCGAAATTCTCACTTGGTTGGCTGATCATGGGACTGGGATTTTACTCAATTCTCAACAGGGAACTCGGACAACAATACCGTCCCATGCATCGGGACAGGGCCGGGTACTGGCTGGGAGGGTCAATTCTGTTCCTGATCGGGGCACTCAATGGCTCGCTGACATCCGGAACCGGTCTTTTTGTCACACTCTGGCTGGTGCGCTGGTTCGGGCTGGACTATAAACACGCCGTTGCCTACACACTTGTTCTGGTTGGCTTATTCTGGAACGGCACTGGCGCATTGACCCTCGGGATATTGACAAAAATACACTGGAGCTGGATACCTGCCCTGCTGGCGGGTTCCTTGGCAGGCGGTTATTTCGGGGCACACCTGTCCATCACCAGGAGTAACCGGTTAATCAAGCACGTGTTTGAAGTCATTACAATACTGATGGGACTCAAATTGATAATAAACTGATCTGACCGCATTTCCAGGCCCACTGAAATGGCGTAATTCCATACGATCCATGGCTGAAGTAAATGCCATTCGGCACTGACCCGAAATGTGCAGGCACAAGGCTGTTATCAATGGTCTATCCGTTTTTTCCGGATAGTTTTAAGGCATAGTCCTGCCAGCCTGTCAGGGTCATTTCAGTCTCACTGGTAGCATCTTTTACCTTCACACCCACCAGCATTTCCCTGCCCTTGACCGCCTCCACTTTTTTCATTTCAATGGTGAGGGTAATACCCCTCCTGTTGAGAATGCCCAATGTATATGTACTGCCTAACCAACCCGCACTCTTGTAGTCCTGAAATTTATATCCGTGCTTGCTTATTGCGCAGACAAACAACCCCAGTGTTGTTTCCCCGTTGTAGCCAAGTAGCGCTACATCGCGGGCTTTTTTATCCAGGCCAACACTGTCGAGCTCCTTATAGCAGGCAATTTTTCTGATGCCCTGCTTCATTTCCTTGATACGATCTTTTGCTGCATCCTGATATTCCTTCAGGTTTGAGGGGGCAGGTCGGAATCTAAATAAATTGCCCCCCGATGTCTGAAGCTGTTTCAGACCTGCAACTGTAGCCGGAAGCGCGCTGATTTCTTTCTTGTAACCGTCAAGGGCCTTTATTGCTATATTATTGAGGGCCAGGCCATAAGCCTTTTCAAATTTGTACCAGCCTGTTCCTCTGACCTGACCCAGGCTGCCTTGCATCTTCTGCAAAAATGCAGCCATCTGTTTCAGTCCGGCCAGAGTAGCTGGAAATTTCTTAAGGCTGGCAATAGCATCATCGGCGGCCTTACCGGCAAGGGCAAGTAAACGACCCTTGTAAGCTTGATTGAATGTTACCCATTTACTGCTTTTAAGGCCTCTCAAATCATTTGTCAGCTTTTTGTAATATGCCTGAAGTCGCTTCAGTCCATCCAGGGTGGCCGGGAAGCTGTTAAACTTTTTAATGGCATCGCCTACAATTTTGTCAGCAAGCTTTATACCATAATTCTTTAAGGTAATTTCATGGTTCTTCTTTTCCCTGGATCGAAGATAGACAAACTGGGGGTTCCTGGCCATGACAGCAAGTTTCTGGATATTGGCCTTTGTTGCCTGCATTTTTTTTGCTTTTTTAATTTGATTGTTTTTTATGGAACGGGCCTTGCTAAATTCCGCGTAGAGCTTCTTTTGGTACGCCATAATAGAAGCTTGGGAGTCAATTCTGTTTGGCGGCGTCATGACACCCAACATACCAATGAAACCTGTGGCCCCGCGAAACAGTCCAGCCAACTTATATTTGCGTTTCCTATGAGCCGCCCATGAGGCTTTTTTCGCACTCTGGTAGCAGGTTTTTGCCAAGACTAAAAAATTTTTTACGTCCTTATTGCTCCATTGATTAAAGGTTAAACCAAATGTCGGCTTGAAATACTCATCAATAAAACCAGACAGTAAATATTTACCATCATATTTATAACCTTTATATGTACCCCCCCAATAACTGTCACTCCTGACATTTTTATCCCGTTCATAGGCAGCCGCCGCCCAGGGTATAATCTTGCCGCAATTTGGAAGTTGGGCTGCATGTGCGGCATGCGGCATAAACAAAGTGCTTGTCGTCAGAATCACGACAAATAAAATAAATATATATTTGTTATGCCTGGCTGTATTTATATTTGTCATTCTTGAGGCTCCCCATGATTTGTCTGCTGTTACAGGAAAACGGTATCTGATTTCTTTAGTGCATATCATATCGCAATCGTGGATAGACCGCGATGAAAACTGCACTCTTCTGTCTGTATTCAATAATAAATTGTTATTACCATTCGATGGGCCAGACCATGGAACGGCTACAGAGAATCACCCTGAGCCCGACAGGCCCGTCACTGGTTTTAAACCCCATACCGGTCGCGATAGGAACGGATCAATGCCAGCACATCTTCCTGACCGGATTCATCGCCCAGAAATTCGACCAGATCGGACAAACTGACGATATGGGCCACATCGATACTGAATTGTTTTTCTACCTCCTGAATAGCAGAGACATCACCGGTCCCTTTCTCCTGCCGGTCCAGAGATATCACAACACCTGCCAGGGTAGCATCTGCAGCATTCAGAATGGCCACGGATTCACGTATGGCAGTACCGGCTGTGATGACATCGTCTATCACCAGTACCTTGCCCTGAAGCGGTGACCCGACAATGGATCCACCCTCACCATGGTCTTTGGCCTCCTTGCGGTTAAACGCATAAGGCACATTTCTGTTGTGGTGATCGGCCAACGCGATGGTGGTACTGGCTGCCAGGGGTATGCCTTTATAAGCCGGGCCGAAAATCATATCAAACTCGATAGCCGATGCCACAATGGCCTCGGCATAATAGCGACCCAGACGTGCCAGGCTGGTACCCGTATTAAACAGACCACTATTAAAAAAATAAGGGCTGGTACGGCCTGATTTCAATATGAATTCACCAAAGCGAAGCACGCCTGTCTCTATGGCGAATTCAAGAAAATCATGTTTATAGGCCTGCATGCAAAAATACTCCTGAAGCGTATTGGCAGAATATAGGTAAAAGGCAAAAGGGACAAGATAAAAGGGAAAAGGGAAAAATCTGGCACAACCCTTTTTTAGCTTGTACCTTGTATCTTGTATCTTTTCCCTTGTACCTTTTCCCTTTTATATTTACCCTGTCATAATGTCGTAATGAAAATCATCAGCGCAAATCTTAATGGAATACGGGCAGCGGCAAAAAAAGGTTTCTTTGACTGGATGAAACGCCAGAAGGCCGATGTAATTTGCATACAGGAAACAAAGGCCCAGGAAGACCAGTTGGCCGACCCTGTCTTTCATCCCAAAGGGTATCATTCCTTTTTTTATGATGCACAAAAGAAAGGATACAGTGGTACCGCCATTTATACGCGTCACGAACCGGACCGCGTCAGCTTTGGTCTCGGCTGGGACCACTGTGATACAGAAGGCCGTTACCTCCAGGCCGATTTTGGTCGCCTCAGCGTTGCATCACTATACCTGCCTTCGGGATCATCCAGTGAGGAAAGACATGCGAACAAACTCGACTTTATGAGGCGTTTTGCACAGGAGTTGCGTCGTATGCGTAAACAGAACCGTGAATACATCATCTGTGGTGACTTGAATATCGTACACAAGGAAATCGATATAAAAAACTGGAAAAGTAACCAGAAAAACTCGGGCTGCACACCTGAAGATCATGCGTGGCTGGATGAGGTCTTTGGCCCCATCGGGTTTGTTGATGCATTCAGGGTCATCAACAGAAAACCGGATCAATATACCTGGTGGTCGAACCGCGGACAGGCCTGGGCAAATAATACAGGTTGGCGCATTGATTACCAGATCGTTACACCCGGCCTGAAAGACAGGATACGTAAAACCTCCATCTATAAAAACAGGCGCTTCTCCGACCACTCACCGTTGATTATGGAATATGACTACGAAATCCGGTAACTCCTGAATAATCAATTACACGCCCCAATAGAAAAGCCGCCTGGAAGGCGGCTTTTTTAACACTCGACTGAACCCGCTTTTCAGGCAGGCATCGGGCTGTAGTTACGCAAACTGCGTGCATAATCCTGTAATGCCTTGATGCCGGTTTCTTCTGCCTGTGCACACCAGTCTTTTAATGCCTGCACCAGTGTTTCATGGCTGGCCGCAGCACGATTCCATACTTCCTGCAACTGCATACGGAACTTGTACACAGTCTCCAGTTCCTGACTGGAGTTCAGCACCTCATCGAGCTCGGACCTGGAATTCTCATCCATTTGCGGGTATTCCCGTATCAACAGTGATTTGGCCTTGCGCAGGGCCTTCTGGCAAGTACTGTCCTCACATGCCTGCTGACTCAGAACCGGCAGGGTTACTTGCCTGGCATAGTTTGCCATGACATGCAGACGGTTTGCGAAAACCGCCTTGATGGTTTCAAGGTCAATGGTATCCCTGCTTTTGTCGATATGTGGCCGGGGGGCAACCTTTTTCACCTTGATCAGCCCCAATGCCGACAGCACGCGAATATACATCCAGCCTATATCAAACTCCCATTTCTTCATGGAGAACTTGGCGGAACTCGGAAAGGCATGATGATTGTTGTGTAATTCTTCACCGCCAATCCAGAACGCAATGGGCCACAGGTTGGTAGAGGCATCCCGTGTTTCATAATTTCGATAACCCCAGAAGTGTGCCAAACCGTTAATGATCCCGGCGGCATGGAATGGAATCCAGACCATCTGGATAGCCCAGACCACGATGCCCGCGGCACCGAATAAAAAGACATCGAGCAACAGGTTCAGGTAAATACCGCCTTGCTTGAAGTGGGTATAAACCTTGTTCTCGAGCCAGTCATCGGGTGTACCATGGCCATAGTCATCCATGGTTGCCTGTACCTTCGCTTCATTTTTATAAAGGCCTACGCCATCCCACAAGACCTTGTTGATACCATCGACCATCGGGCTATGCGGGTCTTCTTCTGTTTCACATTTGGCGTGGTGCTTGCGATGAATGGCAACCCATTCCTTGGTCAACATACCGGTGCTCATCCACAACCATAGTCGGCAAAAATGCGCCAGTGCCGGGTGCATGTCCAGGCCGCGGTGTGCCTGGTGACGATGCAAATAAATAGTGACGCAGGCGATGGTCAGTTGAACCATGGCCAGTACGACTAAAACCAGTTGAAACATATCCAGATTGAGAAATCCCCTATCCAGAAATGTAAGAATTTGATCTAACATTGGACGCTACTCTCTATAAAATATAGTTAATTAAGAACATGAGGCATTCTGCATCCTCTTCTTGAGGACAGACTATAGTGTAATTACTGTGCCCCTGTCCAGCGAAGGTTTCCCTTCAGCACCGGATAATTCAAATAAAATCAACCAGTTTGGTTATTATTAGCCTACATTGATATCTCTCTGCTGTGCCGTTAACCTTATGAGGCGCATATAAATGTGGGGACACGGGGCCGATATAACCAAAAAAAGACCGTCTGCCGCAGGGATGCGGTAACCGGGCGACCCTGGATGGCATGTCTTGATCAGGCTGGCCGGTTTCATGTCCGGATTGTGGGTCAGCCCAACATGTACTTGCCGTTTACGTTTCAACTACATTCGTTACGGGTTAACGGGACAGGGCCGTGTCGATATATCTGATATAGGGGTGAAACATTCACAATTCAATGTTTACGCTGGCCATTTCGATCAAATCGACCCTGAAAACCACTTCCGTTTGCGGTTTGTTATGATCATCTCCACAATAATATTTACCATCAGACCGAGCAAAAACCATGCCTGAATTACCAGAGGTTGAGACGACCCGCCGTGGCATTGAACCACACCTGCTGGATCGAAAAATCAAACGCGTTATCGTCAGGGATCGGCGTTTGCGGTGGCCAGTCAGTTCAAGACTGGCAAAAGAGGCAACAGGCAGCCGGGTTCATTCGGTTCGGCGGCGCGCCAAATATCTGTTGATTGGAACGGATACGGGTACCATCATTATCCACCTTGGCATGTCGGGCAGTTTACGAATACTGCCATCGTCCACCCCGGCTGAAAAACACGACCATTTTGACCTGGTTATTGAAAATAACCTTGTCCTGAGATTACGGGATCCACGCCGCTTCGGGGCGGTTTTATGGACGGGTAAAGACCCGCTGAAACATAAACGACTGGCGGGCCTGGGCCCTGAACCGTTAACAGATCAATTTAATTCCAACACCATCCACAAGCAGGCCAGTGGGCGAATACTGCCCGTAAAGACATTTATCATGACCGCTAAAATTGTTGTCGGGGTTGGAAATATCTATGCCAGCGAGGCCCTTTTCCGTGCCGGGATACACCCGGAAACCGCGACTGGAAAAATTTCAAAGCAACGACTGGGCAGACTGGTTATGGCTATCAAGTCTGTACTGAGCCAGGCCATCGAACAGGGAGGGACCACCCTGAAAGATTTTACCCGAAGTGATGGAAAACCCGGCTATTTCAGCCAGTCACTGAATGTCTATGGGCGGGAGGGTAAAAACTGTTATCAATGCGGCGGGATTATCCGCAAGCTTATGATCGGGCAACGCTCGACCTTTTATTGCCCCCGATGCCAACGATAAAATCATAATTCACTACATTACAAGTGGTTAGCGATAATCTCTGTAAAATGCTATGATATTCACCCGTTGAACATCGCCAGGATAGCTTTATGGAAATGAATGAATTAACCGGTGGAGATATCAGCGCCTGCGCATCCAATTCACCCTTTGCCCTGCAGGTACTGGGAGACAGTATGGAGCCGGAGTTCATGGATGGTGCGATCATCATTGTCGACCCCGCCGTACCCCTGCACCATGGTGCATACATTGTTATTGACTATAAAGGTGAAACCACGTTCCGGCAGTTTATTGTACGGGATGAAAAACATTATCTGGTCGCACTAAATAAAGCATATGAAGAAATGCTGATCACAGAGGAATACCGTATCCGCGGCATCGTATCCCAACAGGCCCGTAGCCGAAAACTCGGTATCAAAAAATCCATTCACTACCTTAAATAGACTCACTGGCAAATAAAACCACCCGGCCAGCCTGAAGGAACCATCCTGCCTCTAATAACCGTAAGTTAATTCAGACACAGGATGGCCCGTGGTTGTTATGCCGCATTTTTCGCATGGCGGGACATATAGTGTTCCAGATCTTCAGCACCACCAATGAGATCACCATTAATGAATACCTGTGGCACGTTCCGGCCTTCACGATTCTCTAACATGGTTTATCCCCCTTTCGGTTAATCGGTTTACTATCTGTCTGTGGAGTGAATTATCGAACATAACCATAAATCGGTATAATCGTTTAAATTAATTATATTGATCGTTTTTGACTATTAATAATACGTGCATGATGAGTATACAGAGCGGGACAATGTGCTTTCACTCCGTGATTATGTCGGTTAATCTTGGGGCATCACTCTCATATACAGGAATGCAGCCATGTTACTGACTCAGCCCGGCATACTCGCAGAGGGGACCAGCCTCGCCCGTTATTTGACCTTTACTGTCGGCGCCGAAGCCGGGATTAAAACCGCATTAACCGCCCTGGCAAACAGCATTGAAACGGATTCAACCGTGGTTGGTCTTGGGCAATCGCTGGTCAGTCTCCTGGGCAAGGAGGTTCCGGGCCTGCGGTCCCTGCAACCGCAAACCGGGCCTGGCATCGACATCCCGTCAACACCGGCTACGCTGTGGTGCTGGCTGCGCGGTGTTGACCGTGGTGAACTGTTCCATCGCTCACGCCAGATAGAATCCTTGCTTGCACCGGGTTTCATGCTGGTAGATGCAATCGATGCCTTTCAGTATGACCAGAATCGTGACCTGAGCGGTTATGAGGATGGCACAGAAAACCCCTCGGGAGAGGCCGCAATTCAGGCCGCCATCGTCCAGGGTCAGGGCCCGGGGCTGGACGGAAGCAGCTTTGTTGCAGTCCAGCAATGGTTACACGATTTTGATGTTCTGGATGAGATGACAACTGAACAGCGTGACGATGTAATCGGCCGTCATATCAGTGATAACGAGGAATTTGAAACCGCACCGGAATCAGCCCATGTGAAACGGGCGGCACAGGAAAGTTTTGATCCGGAGGCCTTCATACTTCGCCGTTCCATGCCGTGGGCCGAGGGTATGGATGCTGGCCTGGTCTTTGTGGCCTTTGGAAAATCTTTTGATGCCTTTGAAAAAATACTGGGCCGAATGCTCGGTAATGAAGACACCATTCGTGATGCCCTGCTCACATTCACACGCCCGGTCAATGGCGCCTGTTTCTGGTGCCCGCCGGTCAGGAACGGCAAACTGGATCTGGATATATTATCTCTTCAGGATTTTATGGCGGGCGCGTCCTCTTTTTAACGGGTTTTCGGGCAATAACCGGGGAGACGGTATCGGGCAGATTTTCCAGAATAACCCGTGCAAACTCATCCAGTGCCTTTCGTCCCGGGTAACTTTTCCTGAACACCAGCGAGACACGACGGTATGCATCCTTCAGGTTCAGCTTGCGGGCAACAATGCCACTTCCGCTGGCCCACGACCCACGCAGGGCGAGCGCCGGAACGAGGGTTGAACCAAACCCGGCACCGACCAGTTGCAACAAGGTCTCCAGGCTCGATGCCCGCAAGTCAGCCATATCACCCTGCCCCTTGCGATCCTTAAGGTGACAGACATCCATTGCCTGTTTTGCCAGACAGTGGCCTTCCGATAATAACAACAGCTCCGTTTTATCCAGGTCTGACCTGGAGATTTCATCTTTATAATAAAACGGATGTTCGCGCGGATATGCAAGCCAGAATGGCTCATCAAATAATGGTATGACGTCCAGGCTCTGTTCATCTACGGGTGTCGCCAGCAGGGCGGCATCAATCTCGAAATTGTGCAATCTCCCCAGCAGAATATCGGTCATTTCTTCAGACAGGACCAACTTCATTTGCGGATGCTGTTTTTTCAGTGGCATCAGGATCAGTGGCATTAAATAGGGGCTCAGGGTAGGGATTGCACCGATACGCAACGGCCCGGCCAGTGGGTCCTGGTGGGCAAGTGCCAACTGCTGAATGGCACCGACCTGTTCGAGAATCCGGTATGCATGCGCCATAATGGCCTCGCCTATCGGGGTAATCTCCACCGAGCGATTGGTACGCTCGAAAATGATCACCCCCAGCTCCTCTTCCAGCTTTTTTATCTGGCCGCTGAGGGTCGGCTGACTGACAAAACAACGCTCGGATGCCTTTCCGAAGTGGCGGGTCTCTGCCACGCTAATGATATATTTCAGATCTCGCAGATTCATGATTAATACGGGTAGAATAATAGATAAAAACTATGACCCATAGTATAAATAAATAATTTTGAATATCAATTGTCCAGACAGGATATGGGGCATCATACAGCGGTTTTATTGATCAGCATTGTTCCCAGGGAAGCCCGCGAAACCGCCAGCCATTCATTGTACTACGCTGATGGTTCTCATCCAGCTCACCTTCAAAGCCTTCTGTCACATGATATATCTGCTCAAGTCCGGCCTCGATTAATTTCCAGCCCGCTTCCTTGGAGCGCTTGCCACTTCGACAAATCAGAATAACAGGTGCACAGTGCTCTCCCGGCTCACAACTGACCCCGCCCAGCATCAGCTTGCGTATTTCGGTAACAAAATTCGGGTTGACCACCCAGTCAGGCTCGTCAATCCACGGAACATGCACTGCACCGGACGGATGGCCGACAAACAGATACTCCATTGTCGAACGAATATCGACCAATACTGCGCGGTGGTCGGCCTGAAACTTGTCCCAGGCCTGTTGTGGTGTCAATTTGCCTAATTTATCATTATTTTTTGTCATCACTTCACACGATTATATGCCCGTCTTTACCGACAAGGATAGTAGAAAACACCGGCACATGCCGCCTGACGGATGATTTCAGGATAATGGGCCCGCTACGCATGAAACTTAATCGCCTGAAATGTATCAAACAATTCATCCCGACAAAAATATGTGAAAGCAGGTAGCCAGGCTATGCCCGATAAACACCAGTTGCAATGCATGGAGATATGGGGCGGCAATCATTTCGCCGAAAGCTGTATCAACCTGGGTGGGCTGGATGCCTGGGTCTACAGTCGTCCTTATGGCGGTGCAAAAGACGGGGGTGACGTTCATTATTTATCATCCTGTGCAACAGGTCGAATTACACGTTTGCTGGTTGCAGATGTAAGCGGCCACGGCGAAGATGTGGCCGATACTGCCCTTGCATTACGACAACTCATGCGCCGATATGTTAATTTCATCAGCCAGACCCGTTTCCTGAAGTCCCTGAATCAGCAGTTTTTAAATAAATCCAGACAGGGTCGTTTTGCCACGGCCGTCGCCCTGTCATATTTCGCCCCCGTCAATGAACTGAGATTATGCAATGCAGGGCATCCTCACCCGCTGATTTTCAGGAAACGGACAGGGCAATGGGAACTTGTGCAACAGGATTCATCTGCCGAAAAAGAGATGAGCAACATCCCCCTCGGCGTAACCGGCGATGTCAGTTATTCAGAAATTCATTTACGCCTGAACAAGGATGATATGATGCTGTGTTATACCGACTCACTCATTGAAGCAAGGCTGCCCGACGGGTCCATGCTGGGCGAATCCGGTCTGTGTGCATTGCTTAATTCCTTCACAAACCTGCAGAAACAAAACCTGATTGCCGTCCTGCTCGAAAGCATCTCTGCACAATCTCCGTCCGGTTTAACCCATGACGATATTACCGCCCTTTTGATCAGCCCGAACAATAACGACTACAAGACACCACTCCATAAAAAACTGGTGGCTCCGCTGGTTTTTGCCGGAAATGTGTTGAGATCATTCAAGACTGGCAACACCACCATCCCCTGGCCCGAATTGACCCTGCAAAATATAGGTGGCGCCATGCTGGACAAGCTCAACAGATCAAAAAAAGGGAGTTGAGCCCATGGCTGTCCCGTTAACTTTATGAAGCACATATAGATGTGAGGACATGGGACCGGTAAGCCGAGTCAAGACCTTCTGCCGCACGGATGCGGCAGCCGAGCCGCCATGGATGGCCTGTTTTGCGTGTCTTGATCAGGCTTGCCGGTTCCATGTCCGGATTGCGGGTTAGCCCAAAGCGCACTTGCCGCTTATATTTCAATTACATTCGTCATGGGTTAACGGGACAACAGCGACATAATGTATATAATAGTGTGACCATGAAAATAATAAAATCATCTATATTGGTTCTTGCTAAGCAGACAGCATGTATTCTCACCCTGTTCCTGCTGATATCAGCTATTCCCCAAACTGCCGCAGCAAAGGAAAACCGTGCTGCATGCAAGACAAAGTGCGTAACTGAATATGGCAGTATCCTGGGGAAATCAAAATCAGGTGTTGAGGGATACTCAAATTGCAATAACGACTGTGTAATATTTGAACCAGGCAAATATAAAGGTACGTATACAGGTATTAAATGGCAGTGTGTTGAATACGCCAGAAGATGGCTTCTGGTCAATCATAATTCCATCTATGGTGATGTTGATTATGCCATCGATATATGGGACAAAATAAAGTTTTACACCAATGTGAAAACAAAAAAGAAAATAATAGTAAAATCAATTGAGAACGGTAGCAAACAGCGGCCGGTGGTTGGCGATCTTTTCATTTATGCAAAAGTCCTGCTGGGAACGGGTCATGTTGCAGTTGTCACTGCAATTGATAAGATGAAGAAAACAATCATGCTCGGCGAGCAAAATTACAAGAATACCAGGTGGCCTTCTGATTTTGCCAGACAGGTTGATTTTATAGTAAAAGACGGACGGTACTGGGTGCTGGATCCCTATTTAATTGGCTGGAAACACGCAAATTATTGAATACATCCTGATTATGAAAAACTCAACCATCCTTCAAAAAGCCAGGCTGTTTTCATGCTTGTTAGTTGTTCTCCATGGCCCTGTCCAGGCAGGAGAAATAACGACTACCGCCGGTATTGCCTCGGCCCATCCATTGGCAACAAAAGCCGGCATGAAAATTCTCCGACAGGGTGGCAATGCCTTTGATGCGGCAATAGCGATAACATCTACCCTTGCGGTTGTTGAGCCTTATTCTTCCGGGCTCGGGGGTGGTGGCTTCTGGCTGCTTTACCAGAAAAAGACTAACAAATACATCATGATCGACGGAAGGGAAAAAGCCCCTCTTGCTGCGACCCGGGATATGTACCTTGATAAAAAAGGAAATGTTGAGCCAGGAAAGTCCATGCAAGGTGCACTTGCGAGTGGAATACCGGGTGTGCCCGCTGCTATGGTATATCTGGCCCGGCATTATGGTCGATTCACATTAAATAAAAACCTTGCTCATGCAGTCAATTATGCGCGTCATGGATATAGAATTAATAAAACCTACCGTCTGTATGCAAAACTGCGTCTTAAGGCCCTGAGGAAAAACAGGGAGGCAGCAAGGATATTTCTCAACAACAATGAAGTACCACCCGAAGGTTATATACTCAAACAGCCTGATCTGGCAAAAACACTGGAAAATATATCAAAAAATGGAATCAATGGATTCTATTCGGGCAAAACTGCAAAGGCACTTGTGAACGGTGTAACCCGGGCACAGGGTATATGGAGCATGCAGGATCTGGCCCAATATCAAATCGTGGAACGTAAGCCAGTCATATTCAAATACCATAATAACAGAATCATCTCTGCATCCCCGCCCTCATCCGGAGGCATTGCCCTGGCCGAAACGCTTGGAATCCTTGAAGCATACAACCTGGGCAAGATTGATAAGCCGGCAAAAATACACCTCGTAACCGAGTCCATGAGACGAGCTTACGCAGACAGGGCCAGATTTATGGGTGACCCTGATTTTATCAGCATCCCGACGCAATGGTTACTCGGCAAAAAACATATAGCATCATGGCGAAACAGTATCCGCCTTGATGAAGCCACACCCAGTGAGTTTATATCTGACGTCCGGGAAACAGGCATAAAAGGATTGGATACCACTCACTTTTCGATCATAGACAAGTTTGGCAACATGGTATCTGCCACCCTGAGTATCAACTACCCTTTTGGTGCCTGTTTTGTACCTCCTGGTACGGGTGTCCTGCTTAATGATGAAATGGATGATTTTTCATCCAAACCCGGTGTCCCGAATATTTACGGACTGGTTGGCGCCGAGGCTAACTCCATTGCCGGTGGCAAGCGTCCGCTTTCCAGCATGAGCCCCACCTTTATTGAAAACAAAGACAGGATCGCTGTCATCGGCACTCCAGGCGGCAGTAGAATAATCAGCATGGTTCTGCTTGGCATACTTGAGTTTGCAGATGGAAAAACCGCAAAGGAAATCGTCGGAAAAAGAAGATATCATCATCAATATCTGCCTGACTTCATCATGTACGAAGAGAATGCACTCAACAAGAACGAAGCCAGTAGACTGAGGGAACTGGGACATACATTAAAACAGAAAATGTCTCCGTATGGAGGCGGTCTGGGTGTATATGGCAACATGCAAATAGTAATACTGAATAGAAAGGACGGCAGTATTACAGCTGCCAGTGACCCGAGGGGACTTGGACTTTCGATAGTGAAATAATATATTACTCCACTGTTGTCCCGTTAACCCATGACGAATGTAATTGAAATGTAAGTGGCAAGTGCATTTCGGGCTAACCCGTAATCCGGACTTGAAATCAGCAAGCCTGATCAAGACACGCAAAACATGCCATCCATGGCGGCTCGGCTGCCGCATCCGTGCGGCAGACGGTCTTGATCAGGCTTGCTGGTTCCATGTCCTCACATATATATGTGCTTCATAAAGTTAACGGTACAGCAGCGATATTACTCATCCATTTGAACGGGCTTTTCTATATAAAACCCCTGCAATCCATCGACACCTATATCAGTTAATATATTTTTCTGCTGTGCATTTGTTACCATTTCTGTAATCACCAGAATATCCAGACTATGGGCGGCCGAAACCAGTGTGCGGATAAAAAACTGGTGTTCCTGATTTGTTTCCACATCGATGCCATACGCTCCATCAATCTTGATATAGTCTGGTCTTATGGATTGCATATAAGAAAACGTGGCTTCATTTGTGCCAAAGTGATCAATTCCAAACTGACTACCCAGTTGCCTGAGACCGGAAATAAAATTCAGCGTATCGCCACCCGAATTAAGTATCGTTACCTCCGACACTTCAAATGCTATCTTACGGGCACTATTTTCATCTTCCTCAAGCTTCTTTAAAAGCCACTGTCTAAATTCAGTGTTCTCAAATGATTGAATAGACAGATTAACAGCAAGGGGTATATTTGATTCCGTTACCGCATTACTCTCGAGTACTTTTTCAATAATCAGCTTATCCAGATCCATTTGCTTGTTTAAATATTCCGCCTTTGAAAGGAACTCTCCTGCGGTCAGCAATCCATATACATCTGATGAAATTCTCATTAACACTTCACGGTGTACTTCCTTGTTAATATCGGCAGTACTTTCGACTCCCTGTACCATGATATGGATCTTTCTGTTTGTTAATGTATTGGTAAATATCTCATCCCATTCATTCATGGTAATTTTTTTTCTATCCATGCTGCCACCCTTAATGACCGAGTAGTCATAGCCGGTGATAAAGCCAGATTTTTGCAACGCCTCATTAAGAGTAAACTGTATATCCTCGATTTCCTCTCCTGCCCGACATGCATAGATATTAATCTTGCAACCTTGCTCTGAAACCGGGTAACGCTGCCTGAACATGCCTTTTATTTCCTCGAGCAAATCCTCGGCAAGCGATTCTTTATCAACAACCTGTTCACCGGAAGCAATGAAAATATATGATGACCCGGTATACCTTGTTAATAATGCGTCTCCTTTCCCTAATAACGTTTCTCTCAGAATATTCGCCACATCCCTCAGGAACTCATCACCTTTCTCCATACCATAGACATCATTAATCTGTGATATACCATTCAGGTGTACATGATAGATAATACCCAGGTGATTATCCTCAGTTGACTGTAGCCACGATTTTAACGCCGAATCAAAAAACCTCCTGTTATACAATCCGGTGACAATGTCTTCACTTGCCTCTGATTTCCAGTGGATAGCATTATCCAGTTGTTCCTGGAAGATACTTTTAAGCTTTTGCGTCATATAATTCATCGCTGTCACAACATTCCTTAATTCCCTGGTTTTCGGTATTACGGATACCGTATTAAACTTTTTTTCCGTAATTTCCATTGCCTGGCGCTCAACATCCTCAAGTGGTTTCAGAATGATTCGAATTGCAAGCAATCCCAGAGCAGACAGGGTAACAAATAAAATAAATACCCATATGAGCATTTCCATGACCAGATACCATAATTCACGATATGCAAAGCCCGGGTGGCTTTGTACGTACAGAACCCCTCCCTGTCTCCATCCTGATGTAACCAATGCTTTCCTTAATGGTGTTTCAAGCCTGATATTATCTGTAAACCAGGAAGGAATGTTTGACTGTTCTATGGGCAGACTTCGAGAAACCAGCACCTCATTATTCATATCAACCAGTCTGATCGACTTGTAATACCCCCTGTCAAATATTGCATCGATCATGGATTCGATAATTGCCATATCGTTGGATTTCATGTGTGGCGAAAGTGAGAGCCCAAGACTTGTTGCTGTATCCTGAGCGTGCGAATCCAGTTGTTCCTGCAAATAGTTTCTTGTTGTTTTGATATTAATCCAGAAAACGCCAGAAAATATCAGCGATAAAACTATTGCTATTATTATGACTATTTGCCTGTAAAGGGTCATATTACCCGATTCCATTCATACTGATTAATTGGTATCAACTGTTTGTTATGAACTTATTTTTATTGCTCTCATTCTACCCATCATATTATTCCATGGACTGATTTTTCTTGAGTCACCAACAAATCTTCCTTGCCCCCGCTCTTTAGCAATCCACAGTCCTTCCCCATTGAAGCTATAGACAGGTATCAGATCTCTTCTGCCTGATGCCGGTTTGATTTTCTTGATTATATTGTCAAGTATCAATGGATCAGCAACCGGCTCAACAAAATAACTCAGAACCATATGAGCCTGGTTTAAGGTCAGTGACTTGACATACGTTAACCTTAGTTTTTCCATCGGCACACCTAATTCCCTCAATGTAAAATATTTGGCTATACTGAAGTCCTCACAATCTCCACCATTTGTTGTAAGAAATTCCAGTGGTGTCGCCCAGTAATCGGTTTTTTTCCAGTGTTCCTTATCTGAAATAAACTGAACCTTGTTAAAAAAGTTATTAACCAGTTTCAATTTTTCCAGATCTGTCAGTTTGGTATTTCTGATAACGAGCTTGCTCCAGTTTACCAGCCTTTTTCTGGCATCCGGACCATATTGTTTCTCAATGCGCGCAAGTAATTTTTTATCTATCAGCAGGCTTCCGGGGGCGGTTACAACCAATAACAACAGCCCCGACAAAATTCCGATGATTATTTTATTTACACTAACAAAATTCATTCCTTATATATCGGCAAATAATGTAACCACTTAAGGATTTATTTTACAACATTGCTGTCCCGTTAACATTATGAAGCACATAACTATGTGAGGACATGGAACCGGACTAGCCGAATCAAGACCGTCTGCCGCACGGACGCGGCAGCCGAGCCGCCATGAATGGCATGTTTTGCGTGTCTTGATTTGGCTAGCCCGGCTTCATGCCCGGATTGTTCAATTTAGTTTGAAACGCACTTTCCGCTTGCGTTTCAGCTACTTTCGTTACGGGTTAACGGTACAACAGTGAAATAAAATAATGTCAACGAGACTATTTATATATGATAATCAACAGGATACATATCATCCTGTTTCACTACACGTCGAATATGTCAAGAAGACGATCCCCCCTGCCGTTAAGATTTATAAGGACAGGGTGATTGTATGAGTTTGAAATGGAAACAAAAAGGTAAACCAACCAGCTACTTTATAATAATACTGGTAGCATATTTTTTCTACGGCTGTTCATCTGTCGAGGTAAAAAATAATACTAATTATATTCCTGCCAGTGTCTATCGCAACAGCCTGCCAGGAATATCAGCCAACCTCAGCACACGATCAGATATTCAAAACAGCATATTCAGAATTGACTTTCTTAACTTATTAATCGCCCTTAATCGTGAGGAAGGGGCGCTGGATAACAACAGGCTTAGAAGTGCAGTAATGGCCTGGAATGCAGTCGCAAGTGGTTTCAAGGAAAAGATTAAATTTGTTCCGGAACATTTTTATATAATGGCAGGTCTTGACAGTAATAATACCACTGAATGTGACCAACAAACTAATTGCACAATCAGCCTGGGAGACATTATTGTTCTGCATAAATGGATGGATTTTAATGTAAATCATATAAATGCAATAAATGATTCAACTCGAATCAATTCTTATATCAAAAGAATCAACCATGTACCAAACAGAAAGCTGTCCAGAATACTTCGTGCAATCCTGCACGATCCGATAGGTTACAAACTTGTTGCGAACGCTCTTGATCAGAATACCTCTATTGAGATCAGGGAATTAAGTGGAAAACACGGGTTTTATAATTATACAAGAAATAAAATAGTAATTGATCCAAAGGTTATCAATTACGAATTTAATATGCGTTACCTTGTACATGAACTGGTTCATGTAACGAACAAACAAAGCAACAACTCCGTAGATGAAGAAGTGCTCGCTGAATTAATCGGTCTTGAGATCCAGAATCACATCACAGATATTCCATTTGAGCAACATCCCTACTCTACCTTTGTAGAACATTTGTTGCATCCTGACTACGGAAATCTGCCTATTTCGAACAATATAAATAAAAGCCTGGCCCGGGCAGGGATAGCGCTTTAATTATTTCCAGTAGCCAGTCGGATTCAGGCCTTCGTAGTAATGCGCGTGAGAAAACGGGTTGATCTCCAGTCGTAGTACGGCTGTATGGACGCAGGAGCAGTTGCCGGGAATTATCCCGAGTCCGGCAGGCTCCCCGGGTTAAAATATATTCGCAAAATGCCCGAGTCCAGCAGACATGGCGTAATACATAAGCTCGGCATTGGTATGTAAATTCATTTTTTTCAGAATATTGGTTCTGTGAGTACTTATTGTTTTTACACTCAGTGAAAGATCCTTTGCTATTTCAGATACTGTATTACCTGAAATCAATAAACGAAACACCTGGTCTTCCCTGTCCGTTAATCTTTCATGTGGTGATTTTTCCAAAGACGGATCCATCGAATTTGCCAGTTTTTCTGCCACGGCGGGTGTGATGTATTTACCACCGGAAGCAACCTTTCTTATTGCATTGACAAGTTGCTCAGGTGCACTTTGCTTGGTCAGGTAACCGGAGGCACCCGCTCTGAGAGACCTTAATGCAAACTGGTCCTCATCATGCATACTTAGCATCAATACCGGCAATGATATGTCCCGGCTTTTTATCCATTTTAATACCTCAAGTCCGTTTTTACCCGGTATGGAAATGTCGAGTAAGACGACATCCATTTTTCCATTGCGAATTTTCTGTATTGCCTCAATTCCATCGGCTGCTTCTCCACTGATTTCAATATCAGGGCATTCAGTCAGAATCTGCTTCAGGCCCTCACGCACTATAGTATGATCTTCTGCAATAAAAACACTGGTCATATATCACCCCCACCACTTACTGGTATTTCCAGCCTGACAACTGTCCCCTCTCCGGGATATCCTGTTATTGTAATTTTGCCAGCACAACTCTGGGTACGTTCACGCATGCCCAGTATCCCGAATCCGCCGACAGCTTTCAAGTCACGAGGCGTGATACCCACACCATTATCACTTATATTTAACACTAATATTGAATTGGCCACCACGATAGTTATCGAAACAACCGATGCTTTTGAGTGTTTTGCAATATTTATCATGGCCTCCTGAAAAACACGAAAAACAGTCGCCGTATTACACAACTCGTGAACGCTATCGCCCATTTCAACAGAAAGAAGGCACTTTATTCCATGTCTCTTTTCATAATCCTCGACGTACCAGTCTATTGCAGCTTCCAGCCCTGCTTCATCAAGCAACGGCGGGCGCAGACTTGAAGTAATCTCTCTGGCTGTCTTGATAGTTGAATCAATAAGTTGACTCATTTTCTTTGACTTTTCCAATAATGACTTATCACTTTTAGGCAGACGCTCGTTCATCCAGTGCAGGTCCATATTCAAAGCCAGAAGATTCTGCCCCAGTTCGTCATGAATCTCACGGGCAATCTCTTTCCTCTCTTCCTCCCTGACATTATCCTGATGTGCCGAAAAAAGCCTCAAAGTATCCTGGGATTTTCTAAGCTCGTCCTGAACCTCAAACAATTTATGACTGCGCTGATTAAAGCACTGCGCCAGTTCGCCCAGTTCGCTCTTGTCAGGTATCGTCAGGAATTTTCGGCCTTCACCATTATTTTTATCTGGCCCAGCGTCTTCAGATAGCTCCTGTAATTCTGTTAACATATTGGATATTGGCCCTACAAGAATTGCCTTTATTACAAAAAAGATGATAATCAGAAATACGTATGTGGCTATACTCGCTGAATATAGCAGATTAGTATAGATAGCATTGGAATCCTCTACTGCCTTACTATATGGCATTACCGTTACAATCTTCCAGAATGTTTCAGGCATCTCATAAACTGCAGCAAAGGCCGGCTCGCCTAGCAGGGTATCTTTCTTCAGAAAGACCTGGCGTGCTCTATGCATTTCAAGATCCTTTCCAGCAGAGTGAGAGTAGATTGCCGTCACCAGTTTTGCTTCATCATTATTTATCTGGTAACTGTTTTTATCCAGAAGTTCCACGATATCCTTATTAAACCTGCCGGTTTGCATGGCCTTCTGAATATGATCATCATTAATTCTGTCTATTTCATTTGCCAGAATTTTAAACCCGGGAACTCTTTTTGCCAGTTCCTGAATTGAACCGAAGGCACCAAATTGATTTTGCGAAGACGCTGAATCTCGTAATTTTGTCAATTTATAATCAGGAAATGAAATAAATCTGCCACTTCTATCCATTGCAAATGCATAACCCGAAAATGACCTGGTGATTTTTTCAAGATACTGGTGCAAACCCATTAACTTCAGGTCGATAGTGGAAACCCCAAAGAATTGATTATCTCTTTTCATTGGAACCGTCACGGTAATCATTGGCTCCTGTGAATAAGGATCCATATATGATTTTGACCAGAAACTCCTTACTGATTTCAGATACTTTACAGGGACATACCACTCCTCATGATGATATCCCGGGCCACTCTTTTTATTATAATTATCATAAAATTTCAATTTTCCGGTCTTGTCTCTCCCCCAGAAAAAACTGCTGCGCTCCAGGTCAGGATTATATTTGTAGGGTTCTGGCCATAGACCACCACCTGCAATAATTACATTTGACCCGTTATGGTCAATAATATGGCGTGCCAGTTTTTTCCAATAGTCATCTTTCGTTGGAAGTATTTCACCCAGATTTGCCAGTGCTATAGCAAGCGACTCTGCATGTTCAACACGCCCCATCAGTTCAGAAACAATATTCTGTCCAGACAGAATGACTTGTTTGTACGCCTGTTTTTCAAGCATGGTTTTACCCACTATTGAAAATACTGCAAAAATAGCCAAAAGGATTAATAACAGGGAAATTGTAAAAACGGCTGGAATTCTGAACTGAAGACTGTGCCAAAAACTATTCATAAGGTCGAGACTAGCCTATCAGCTTATTACTCTGCAAGAAAAGAGCCATGATTACCTCATGAAAACTATCACAGCATGACATCTGTCTAGGACAATGTCCGATCTGTATGGGTGATATTCCTATATGAGCTGAAAAAATATAGATTTAAGTGTCGGTTCTGCAAATAATCACGCTGCTGTCCCGTTAACGTGTAACGAATATAGTTGAAATGTAAGCGGCAAGTGTATTTTGGGCTAACCCGCAATCCGGACAATCCGGACATGAAACCGGTAAGCCTGATCAAGACACGCAAAACATACCATCCGTGGCGGCTCGGCTGCCGCGTACGTGCGGCAGACGGCCTTGATCAGGCTTACCGGTTCCATGTCCTCACCTCTCATATGTGTTTCATAAAGTTAACGGGACAACAGTGAAATAATCAGTATTTATTCTCGCAGGAAAACCGTATCCGGTAACCTGCGAATTTTCGGATGTTCAACACACCTGTATCCAGTATCAGGTACTGCCCCTTTATCCCCATCAACAGTCCTTCAATTTCCGTTGTTTTGTCAAAATTCAGTGACTTGACCTTTTCAGGATAGTTTTTTACAGGAAAATTTATTTCCACCGGTATTTCCGCAGTCAACAATGATACATCGGATTTTTCATGGCTGTTTATAATATAATCTATTTCGCTATATGCCACCTGTGTGATTTCATCCCGCACAGCGACCAGATCAACAATTTCAGGCTTGCCCCTGAGCATCTTGCGCCAGTCCGTCCTGTCAGACACCTGTTGCTTGATCACCATCTCCAGTTTCCCTGAAAGCAGCCTGCTTGAAACCCGAAATACGGGTAGGGCCTGGCTGGCACCCTGATCAATCCAGCGGGCAGGGATCTGCGTTTCGCGTGTTATTCCTACTTTCACACCTGATGAATTGGCAAGATAAACAATGTGCCCCTGCATACAATTTTGCAGTGCCCAGTCGGGCTCACGACAGGTTCCTTTGTCATAATGACATGTCTCGGGCTTCATAATGCACATGTCACAACATGCCAGTTTTTGAAAACAGGGATAACAGTATCCCTGATTATAACTTTTTGCGGTCTTTCTTCCACAGCCGATGCAATGAATTTCGCCTGTGTAGTGCAGGGAAATTTTCTCACCTATACATTCATTGATCTGGATAAGCTCATCATCAAGCGGCAAGCTATACTGAACGGGTGACTCCAACGAGGTCACCATTTTTCTTAAATGGCCGCTATTCATCATCAATGGATTCTAGCACAGCCATGCTTGCCGGAAATACCGGCTACCTCTTTTCCAGGTCTTGTCCATTTATTCTGGCAATAAACGACCAAAAAAAAGCAATCCCGATAATGACGGACAGGTGAAATACTTCATGTGCCCCTATTACACCCGGGAATATGTAGACAGAATGCATAAATCCCGATAATGCACCCAGGGTATATGCAAGCGCACCATACAGCATTGGCAGGATAAACCTGAAGCCATAACGTCGCTGAAGCAGATAGGCCGTTAGCAGGCCAAACCAGCCCAGGCCAAGATAAAATGACAGGCCAAGCCATTCAGGTATTTCATTAAAAAAGATACTTTTCAGGGTGATCCCGCATATCGCCAGTATCCAGATAATTGCCAACACCCCCCAGCGGCCAAAGCCCCTGAAAAGGTTAACGTGTATTGGCGTAAAGGTACCTGCTATCAGGAAAAAGATTCCTGCATGATCCAGTCGCCTGAGCACATACCTCCCGGTACTTCCATTATCCAGAAGATGATAAGTCCCACTGAGTGATAACAGGGTAATAACTGAAAAGATGAAAACAGACAGGGAGATTATTCCATGCCCCATTCTTCGCTGCCTGACGATCAGAACAATACCGGCAACAAGAAAAATAAATGCCGCCAGTATATGCGAGATAGAACTAAACGGTTCAGTAAAGCCGGGAATTGAAATGGTTTTCATAATCACTGCTGAAAACGGCTATTAACACCCTATTTTCAGCCCTGTTTGTTGTAAACAATGAATCGAATACCACCCGCTCTGCGGGTGGTATGACGAAGGTCCCTGGATGGGGTCAACAGGTATCCTTTTATACCGTTCAAACCCGTCATTCAGCCGTAAATGAAAGTGAATATCAACAGCCATGCAATCATATTGGCCGCAAATACCCGTTAATATTATATTTTCTGGCACAATCTGCTTCGTCCGGAATTAATCAGAGGCCCCTTAATCAAAAAACCCACCATAAGGCGGGTTTTCATTTACTGTGTTCCAGTTGTAACTGTTACATCTGGGCAACAACATTTGCCGCACTTGGACCTTTTTGTCCAGCCTCAACGTCAAAAGTGACCTGCTGGCCTTCATTCAGTGACCTGAAACCTTCATTCTGAATTGCGCTGTAATGAACAAATACGTCATCACTTCCATCTGATGGAGAAATAAAACCAAAGCCCTTACTATCATTAAACCACTTCACTGTACCTGTAGCCATTCTAAAATACCTCATAAAAAATTATATTAACAATGCATTAGCATGAATATTGTTGCAGATTAATCGCGGGTAGAACTGCTGTATACACTGCAAGGTGCTGCCGGAACCGCTACAAAATAATGCCACAAATTCAACTATATATCATATTTCTGTCTATATCCACAGGTTTTGTTTTACACACGATACGGTCGTGATTGGCCAGCAATCACTAATCTGAACGATGGGTAATCTCCAGCAGATGATAACCAAACTGCGTTTTTACCGGGCCGTGTACAGTATTTAATTCCCCACTGAACACAACCTCATCAAACTCCTTTACCATTTGACCAGGGCCAAACTCACCCAGGTCTCCCCCCGATGCACCGGACGGACAACTGGAATGCTCCCTGGCTATTTCAGCAAAATCAGCCCCGTCCTGAATCTGTGTCTTCAATTCTTCACATTTTTCTTCTGTATCGACTAATACATGTCTTGCGCTCGCTGTGGCCATGGGTATCTCCGTTTATTGATTCAGACAGGGTCTGATATTACTGCATTAAATATCATTAATACACTGCTGTCCCGTTAACTTTAGAAGCGAGCATCAATGTGAGGACATGAAAGTGGCATAGCCAAATCAAGACCGTCTGCCGCAGGGATGCGGCGGCCGAGCGGCCAGGGATGGCATCTTTTGCGTGTCTTGATTTGGCTATGCCACTTTCATGTCCGGAATGCTCCGTTTAGCTCAAAACCAACTTGCCGTTTACGTTTCAACTATATTTGGTTACAGGTTAATGGGGCAACAGTATCATTAATACAATATTAACAGGCCAACAGGCATAACTTATAGACACACCAGGATTAGGCTATAATTGCTGTTTTCCAGAATAAGGGTATTTCATGCATATTCAGTGGTATCCCGGTCATATGCACAAGGCCAGCAAGGAAATCAGGGAAGCCCTGCCGAAGGTAGACCTGATTATCGAGATCCTGGATGCTCGAATACCGTTCAGTAGTGAAAATCCTGCGCTGGCCTCTCTCCGTGGCAACAAACCCTGTATCAAGATCCTGAGTAAAACCGATCTGGCTGACGCTGGAATGACGGCACTGTGGCAAACCTGGCTGGAACAGGAACAGGGCATCAAAACACTGGGTATTACGACTGAAAACCCTGAAAAAATACGACAGATACCGGATCTTTGTCGAAAAATAATACCTGAAAGGAAAAACAGCATTAACAAACTGAATGTAATGATTATGGGGATACCCAACGTAGGAAAATCGACCCTGATAAACATTTTGACTGACAAGAATATTGCAAAAACCGGCAATGAACCTGCAATCACAAAGGCACAACAGCGCATTAAACTGGATAACAATCTTATCCTGCTGGACACACCCGGTGTACTCTGGCCGAAAATTGAAAACCCTGACAGTAGTCTGAGGCTTGCCGCAACAGGTGCCATCAAGGATACCGCAATGGATTACACCGATGTCGCCTTCTTTACCGGCAACTATCTTTTGCATGCCTATCCCGAACTACTGAAGGAACGATACCATCTGGAAAGTTTGCCCACTACCGAACTGGCACTTCTTGAGGAAATCGGCAAAAATCGCGGTTGCCTGGGGTCAGGAGGCCATATTGAACTGGACAAGGTCTCAAAAATTCTGATCAATGAATTCAGAACAGGCATGATCGGCCAGATCAGCCTTGAAACACCCGAAATGATTGAACGCGAGCTTGGTGAGCTGATGACGGCACAGACGCTGAAAGCGGAGCGAAAGGCTGCCAGAAAAAGAAAATGGAGGGCCTCACAAAAAAAATAGACCGGTATCACTCAAATGGTAAATTAATGGAAGGAACCTTGCCAGTAAAACGTACTTTTACATACTCCATCCTTTCATTCCATGAAAATTTTCTTACCGGAACAATTTTAGTTATTTTTTGCAGCTCAAGCTTACCGCTGGCACTATCAAACAGGAAAATATCTCCTGTTGTACTATCCTGAAAAATTAAATACTCACCACTTGGAGAAATAGAATACTTACTGGCCTGACCCAGCTTCTTGTCCTTATAATAAAGGTACGTGAATTGCTCTGTTTCAGATGAGGCTGCTGAAACCTTTTCTATCGTCCTTACCTTCCGATATCCGGAGCCAAGATCCGTGATATTGGAATCTATAACCACACCCGCCCATAACGATGTCGTCATAAAAACAAGACTAAAGTATGTTAACAACAATCTCATGTGCAACTCTTTTTTAAGCAGGTAGAAAGTCATGCACCTTCCAGCCTGTTGAAATGCCAGTCCCTGATGCATATAGCCCCGCCAGATTGTACATTACAATACGGATAGTGCTTCAGATCAAGGTTTAAATGACCTCGACCATGTAATTTTTTTCTGGCAATGCGCTTTCCAATATCAAACTCTAAAAATACCTCTACACTATAAATAATAGAATAAATGTGAGGAATGTCATGTTTTATTTAACACTATTATTAAATATAGCACATCTGCGCAAATAGTCATCCCGACCTATGCCACTAATTCTTGTTCTGGATCAAGGAACGCATGCCTCCCGGGCTTCAATTTTCACCGAAAATGGTCTACTGGTTGAACAGGCCAAAGAAGACATCCGGTTATCCCGGATTAGCCACGAAGAAATTGAACAGGCACCGGATGAAATATTAAATTCAATGGTATCAACGATTAACCGGCTTGATTCGCATAATCTGTCACACACAAAAAACTGCGCAATTGTTACCCAGCGCTCGACAGTCGTGGCATGGCATGCCGATACCGGGAAATCACTGTCTCCTGCTATCAGCTGGCAAGACAGGCGGGCTGCCACCTGTCTGCATTCATATAAAAGCCAGGCAAAAAACATCAAATCTATTACCGGCCTTCCCCTCTCGGCACATTATGGGGCAGGCAAAATTCTCTGGCTACTTGAAAACAGTCAATCGGTCCGGCGTGCCCTCTCAGAAAATAAACTATTGATTGGACCGTTGGCCAGCTTTCTGCTTTTTAATCTGATAAAAGAAAGGCCGTATCTGGTTGACCACTGTAATGCGCACAGGATGATGTTACTGGACTTGCACACACTTGACTGGTCTGCCGAACTGACCCGCCTGATGGGCATACCTGGAAATTTACTGCCTGAATGCAAACCGGTCCAATGGCACTATGGCCACCTGAAAATCTGCAATCTGGCCGTCAATGTCGTTAGTGGTGACCAGAATGCCGCCCTCTATTGCCGTGGGCAACCTCAAAGAGGGGATGTTTTGATCAACCTGGGTAGTGGGGCCTTCCTGCTGTCATGTGTTGATCAGATAATACCCTCGACAGATTTACTCTGCGGTATCGCAAGCAGCAACAAAAAAGGGCAGGAATACCTGCTGGAAGGAACCGTCAACGGCGCAGGGTCCGCGCTGGGCTGGGCGCAGGAATACTTTCCTGTTGAAGATCTGTTCAGTCAATTGCCAACATGGCTCAGGCAGATCAAATCTCCACCGGTTTTTATCAATACCGTTGGCGGGCTTGGCTCCCCCTGGTGGAAAACAGCGACCACGCCCTGTTTTATTCAGCATGGGAAAATAACTGCAGAATCCAGGTATGTGGCCATCATTGAAAGTATTGTTTTTCTCATTCAGCACAATCTCGATCATTTTAAAAAGCACATCGATCTTAAAACATTAACCATCAGTGGTGGCCTCTCACAACTGGATCATTTATGCCAGCGCCTGTCCAATTTGAGTTCACTTCCTGTGACAAGATTTGAGGATAAAGAAGCAACCGCAAGGGGGGCAGCCTGGCTGGCAGCGGGATGTCCGGACAGCTGGACTTTGAACAAACAAGATATTACATTTCTACCCGAACCCGATCCGGCACTGGTAAAACGTTTCCGGATATTTTCTGATGAAATAAGCAGGATAAAATAAATTAGGCTCTTCTGACAAATCTGTGGGTTAACCCCCCAACAAAATAATAATGCATCCA
>ENA-ORDP01000139-ORDP01000139.1-marine-sediment-metagenome-genome-assembly--contig:-NODE-139-length-47399-cov-12.463776_pt1 | contig 47399 bp, 47 predicted proteins | sample MGYA00248627_ERZ508539 | MGnify/ENA primary metagenome ERZ508539 (study PRJEB26208, sample SAMN05571518) | marine sediment metagenome | biome: deep sea; feature: Hydrothermal vent; material...
ATACTCGATTTTCGTCATCCTGAGGCGCAAAGCGTCGAAGGATCTAAACCCGTTGGGTTTATTTCCTTTATTAAGCAGGTTGAGATTCCTCGCTGTACTCGGAATGACAAAGCAATGGCCTGGCTGATGGATTGAATTAAATGGGGCAGCACTTCGAATTACCGGTAAGTTTTGTCGTTAGGCACAAGGAAAAAACAATGAGTGCAAGTCCAAATGTGCATAAAACCGTGTCTACTTTTTATGGGTAACACTACTTCGATAGTCTCCGCTTTGTTTCGCAGCCTGCCAATCGGTTTGTTAGGCGTTATTTTGATGCTAGCTGCCAAAGATAAAACGATGGCCTGGGCTTTAATAGCTATTAGCATGGGCTTATATCTTAAACCTGTTGCCAGAGCCTGCGGTGAAAATGCACTTGGCGAGTCGAGCAAAGTGCTAACCTTGCAGCTATATGTTGGTCTTGTCTTTGTAGCAGGGGCATTGGTCTTTTTTGTGCTGGGGTATACTTTTCAAATACCAACCAATGGGGAGGTTATTCCTATATCTATTATGCTGCTATTTGGCGGTAGCTTAATCCTGTTAATAATTAGTTGGATCAGACTCTGGCTTGCTTATGTAGCTGGTGTATTAGATAAATTTAAGGTTGAGCAAGATACCTGGACTTGGACATTTCTCGATATAATTCAGGTTTTCCGTGAATCCCTGCGATTAACACGAAATTGGCGGCACTGGCAACGTGATATCTGGTTGGCCTATTTTTCTTTTGCATATCTTTGGGTTGCCACCAGCGTACTGGCTTTCTATTTTACTAAAGATGGAGCCTTGATTTGGTGGCTTAGTTTCTTGGTCCATGCATTTGTTATTTTTCCCATCGCCCATGTTTATATGGTTATTGCAGGCCAACAATTGCTGGAAAATGACATGCCCGCTGAGCCAGAACTTCAGTCTGACACAGGTAGCGTATTTCCTGTCACCAAAAGACCCTGTGAGGCTTGCGAGAGAATTACGGAGCGAGTGAGAACCAGTTATGTCAGTCATGATCAGGGTGATGCATTATTTGATGTCTGGCAGCCTATCTATGAATATCCAGGATTAGACATAGCCCCCTGGACACCAAAAAATGACATCTACTTCTGTTCTCAATGCGGCCAGTTATGGTACCTCGAATACGATTCACGTGATGGTTGCTATAGTGGTATTACCAGAGTTAAAGATACCTCATTAACGCTATTTTCAACGTCAGCAAGCGTAGATGACATGATCATGAGCATTAATTCGGGTGATCTGCCACGCCTTATGTTTTATGATCGCCTGTTTATAACAATGTTAAAACAGGGTGGATTTGATCTACAATTAGCGGCAGATAAATTGCTCAGTGCGGCCTTGCCAGTAGAGGTGTCGTACAGGCAGGCGCGTTATATTTTTAGCTTGTTGCTCTTGATCAGCAACGTAATGAGGCAAAGACGATTAAAGGCAAATCTAAAAATAAAAGGCCTGTACTTTGATTTTGTCACCCTGGAACAGGCCGCGACAAAACGACGCAAGGCGGACGAAATTGATGCAGAAAATGCGGCGACCGAACGAGTATTATTAAAATTGGCGCTCGTTAAATTGCTCGACCGGCTGGCTCTGGGAAACGATCGAAGCGCCATTGAAGACCTGAGTTCTAGGTATGCACCAGATTCCTATCAACAGTGGGCATTTTCGATGATCGCCCTACAAAGCCAAACCCTGGATAAATTCGATGAGGTCAAATTTTTAGAGGCTTGTGAATGTTTAGAGCAGCAATTTAATCAGGATTCTTATCGTCGATTTTTCACTCAGGAAAATATAGACCAACTAATCGGGGCAAAAAAACGTTTAGTAGCAGTAAGTAGATTAAAAGAATATGAGCATCTACGCCAAAGTAAAGAACGTCTAACCTTTCTTATTTCAAAGTTAAACCAGCTCTCCCGATATGACAACCAATAAGGAGTACAGTGGTTCGGTTTCCTGAAAGTGGAGAAAAACCTCGAGATTTCCCAATATTTTTTCCACTATGTCAATGTAGGTAAGAATATCCAACAGCGTGGAATGATTGCTGATGTTTATTTGCTATTGCTATAGAATATGCCCTGACGAATTACATTGAGAGGGACTCCCGCTTCGATGAGACTGTAAAAAGCCCTATTTTGTAGAGGTGTCTAGAATTTTAAAAATACGGCAATATTCATTTAATCGTTATTTTCTGGAGTGCTTCTTGGGGTGAGTAAGGATAAGAATTCTATCAGCCTTAAGGTCCTGGAGACCTTGGTTCCCATTAATGAGTTTTCGTATGAAGGGAAGCGGGAACTGGCTGGTAAGACGGTCATTGAGGAGCAACAGGCTGGCCGGACACTGATTACCCAAGGTGCCGTCGATCATTGGACCTACTACTTGCTGCAAGGCGAGATCGAGCTCACCACATCGGAAGGAACCAAAGAGACGCTGCTTGGAAATGACGAGCAGGCCAGGTTGCCTCTGGATCATGCTCACTCCGGTCAGGTTGCGGTCGTCACCAAAACGGCTATTCGATTTATTCGCATCGACAGCGACCTGCTGGAGGTGCTGCTGGGAGAGGGCCGACGGGACAACCTCGAAGTGGAAGAGATTCAGGCGCAGGACGCGCTTGCCGAAAATCAGGTCTTCAATCAGATTTATCACGAGTACATGAACGACGCGTTGATCTTGCCCGGCATCCCGGATATTGCCCTGCGTGTTCGAGAAGTGACCCAGGACCCTCGAAACGGTATTGATGTGGTGGCCAAGGTCGTCCAAATGGACCCCGCACTGACGGCTCGCTTAATCCAGGTCGCCAATAGTCCCTTTTACCGAGGACAGGACCCCATCGATAATTGTCGTGCCGCGATCACCCGATTGGGCCTTCATGTCATCCGCAACCTGGTGATGAATTTTAGCCTCCACAACGTGTTTCGGACCCAATCCTCTCTACTCAAAAAGCGTATGGCGGAACTTTGGGAACACAGCAGTCGCGTCGCAGCCATCAGTTATGTTCTTGCCGGTCACAGCCCCGGGTTTGACGCGAACCACGCGATGCTGGCGGGGTTGGTGCATGACATCGGTGTTTTGCCCGTGATCAGCCACGTGGAAGCCTTCCCAGAATTGGCGTCGAATCCCGAAGATCTGGATAAGGCAATTGAGGCGTTGCGACCCCAAGTTGGCGCCATGGTGCTGCGTAAATGGCGTTTTGGCAGCGACCTCGTGCAGGTGGCATTGGAGGCCGAAGATTGGGACCGGGACCCGGATACTCAACCGGATTATTGCGATATCGTATTGATGGCACAATTGCATAGTTTTATCGGTATCCCACATATGCATGAGTACCCTCATGTCAATACTGTGCCCGCCTTCCACAAGCTGCTATTGGGAGAGCTCAGTCCTCAAATGAGCCTTGCGATACTTGAAGAGGCAGCCGAGGATGTGGCCGAAGCCTTGCAGCTTCTCAAGGCCTAGGGAACCATCTGGTTAATTCCAGCTTCGTCATTCTCGCGACAGAGGCTGTGTGAAAACTGGCAAATAACCCTGCTTGGCGTCATATATTCTCGCTTTTAATGTGAATGCTGTGTGGCCACGATCCAACCAGATGAAAGATAATAGATCGCATCGGTCAGGCCCCTTTTTGTGATTTGTTGTACAATATGCAGGACAAACTGTGACTTTGTGGAGGTGTAGTATGTCTAACAAAGTAGGTATCGTCGCCTTATTATTCAGTGTCGTCGCGCTGGTTCTCATTCTCATGGTTTTTCAGCGCTTGCCGTCGTCTGCTGCCCCAGTTCAGGAAGGAGCCTCAGCGACGCAGGCCGACGTAGGAGATTCGGAGGTTAAGAAGGTGGTCTGGCACGCGGATTTCGCTGACCCACGGCGCTTCAGCGCCATGCTTACCAGTATCAATAACATGGTCACCACCTTCCAGAATGATTTGGTGGACTACGATGTGCGCATCGTATTTGTATCCTATGGCATTCGTTTTCTCACCAACGACAAGCTTGTGGGCACTCCATTTGTGGAAGATGCGGCACTGGTCAAGCGGCGCGCCAGCCTGATGGGTCGCTTACGATCGCTGCAAGAGGTGCAGGAGGTTAAGTTGGAGTTGTGTGAGATTACCCGTAAGGCAATCGGGTTGCCGCAGGAGAAGTTGATAGAAGGTGTAGAGTCGGTGCCCTCCGGTGTGGTGCGCATTACCGAACTGCAACATCAGGGATTTGCTTATCTCAAGGTTGAGTAAGGACTAAGTCTTTGGGGCCAGTGCCGAATGGCACTTACTTAAGCTGATAGAGTGCTTTCTAGTCCCTTCTCCCCAGGGAGAAGGTTAGGATGAGGGAAGTAAAAGCTAGAAAAAGCAGGTTTTATTAATTTATCCCCTCACCCCAACCCTCCCCCCGGAGGGGAGAGGGGGCTTAAGTAAGTGCCATTCGGGCCAGTGCCCTTATATTTTGTCTACACTTCATATTTTATAATGAGTAGGATTGCAAATGGCCAAACCCAATTACGCATTTGAAAAGCGACAGAGAGATCTCGACAAGAAAAAAAAGAAGGAAGAAAAGCGACAGCGAAAAGCTATGGCACAGGGCAAAAATCCCGCAGAAGATCCGCCCCAGATGCCAGACGATGAGACGGCCATCACCTGATCCTTGCCTGGCATGTTCTTGAAAGGGCCCTGCTCAATTAGATAAGAGTGCACGGGTCGGAATACCCGCAAGTTCGCGCCTATTTGGCGAGCGTTAGTGGTCAGATTTTGAAAAGTGCAACAAGAGGTTAGCAGCTTGTGGAAGCACCAGTGCAATATTTTATAGATCAAGCGACACTCTGGACGCCGAAAATTATCGGGGTTGTAGTCATATTCGTTGTTTTCTTTGTTCTTGCGAAAATGATGAAAAGAATAATCAGGGGTGCCGCCAAGCGGCTAGAATTTGATGGAAATATCACTGTGTTACTTGTTCGCGCAAATGGCGTCGCGTTTATGGTATTTGGTTTTATAACCGTACTCGGAACCCTGGGTATCGATATAACCGCGCTCGTGGCCGGTTTGGGGTTGACGGGATTTGCGCTTGGCTTTGCCCTGAAAGATACCATCTCTAACCTCCTCTCTGGCGTACTCATACTGTTATACCGGCCCTTCGAGAAAGGGAACCATATAAAAATATCGGGCTACGAGGGCATTGTTGTTTCTATTGACCTGCGCTACACGGAACTTGATTCCGAGGGGGATAAAGTGCTCATTCCGAATTCAAAATTATTCTCGGATCCAGTTACCGTGCTTCATTAGCGAAAATAGTTGCGGTGCCAGGACTTGGAATGGAATACACCTTCAAACTCATGTGCCCGTCGCGAAATATGATCTTATGCGGCAATACAAGACCAGGGAGCGGTTTTCTGATGTAATCTACGGTCAAGAGAAAAAGACCTGAACATCAACTGAGGCATCGCATGTTTTCGTCCAGCACAAACCCGCAATCAATGGTTGGCGCTTTCCATCCCAGTCACACATTGTAAACCAGACCATATCAAATCTTGATTACCGTCTACAATAGTGGTTACGGGGTATAGAGGCTTGAACGCTTGGCTTATCCATGGTTCTAACCTGTTATCTTCGCTACTTCGTCAATTTTGAAGGGGAGTCTTCGGGCTGATGGTACGATCTGTTCTCGGCGTGATCACCGCATGCTACGTGAGCCTGGTGCTGGCAGGGGGATTGGTGGTCAACCGAAGTGACCAGGAGCAGTTAAATGATAACCAAAGCCTGTTCAAAATCATGGATGAAGCGGGGGCTCGGCCCGATACCTTTTATCAGTTTGACCAGGTATTCCGCTCGCTCAATGAGGAAGACCTGCGTAATGCCCAAGCAGATATCATTGTACTTGGATACCGGGCCGACAAGATTGTGCAAAGGGAAGAGGACAAGAGCTACTATGCCATCAACGCCAAGATAGTGATGGTCTATAATAAATTTGTGATCGCCAGACACAGCATTCAGATGCTGAAGTTGGCCAAAAAATATAATATTATTTACGATGGTTGGGGTGTGCAGTTGGCAGCCGCAGGCGAAAAACAGGGAGACGTAAAGAGGAACCTGGAAGACTCGAAAAATGGAAACGAGGCCTTTCTCAAAACTGGCATCTATCAGGCGATAAAAAAATTGATCGATTCTGATTTTCGTGGTTTCGTGGTTTCGTGGGGGAGGAGGTCAACCTGTAGTGATCGCGTAGTGTATTTTGTGGTTCTTTAAGGAGATCAGGTGAGGGTGCCCATGGCTGATTATTTCGAGACCGTACAGTTTTACGAGCAATGGCTCAGTGCAAACAAATCCCTGCTGGGCATGATGGGCTTGGTGTCCTTTCTTACCGTGTTAGTTAGTGTGTTGGTTCTACCTGTGGTGGTTTCACGTATACATCCCGCCTATTTTGCGCAAGGCCGCAAACAATATGATTACCCATCAGCATCTCACCCTGCGGTGCGTATTCTTTTGTTGACCATAAAGAATATAGTCGGCATTTTTTTTATTGGTATGGGCGTGGCCATGCTGGTGCTACCAGGTCCTGGAATAATTACAATGTTGGCCGGTATTATGTTAGCTCGCTTCCCTGGTAAGCGGGTATTGGAAAGGTGGATGATTGGTCTGCCAGGGATATTGCGCAGTGCAAATTGGATACGTCGACGCCGAGGGGTTGCCCCCCTGTTACATCCCAAGTCAACGGTATTGTTGAAGCAGGACGAGTGTGAGCAAGCATATTCGAATTGCATGCCCGTGCCTATACATAAATCCTGTCAACCCCAGTCCAGACGCTTAACAAAATTGGCTACTTGGCTGCGTTCGTTGTATCCCAGTGATGGATAAAAGTTACGTTTGTAGGACTCACGTTCGCGGCTGTTCATGACGCTAATGCGAAAGCACCGCTGACGCGCGGCCTCCTGCTCCATGGCGGCTACCAGTTCTGAACCGACCCCCTGGCCACGGGCTTGTTCTTTCACGAACACTTCGGAGATGAGCATCTCGCGCCCCGCAAACAGCAAATAGGTAATAATCTCGCCGTGGATATAACCCACTACCTGCATATCTTGCACGGCAACCAGAAGTGGCGCACTCGCTTCTCCGATCAACGCGCTGAGCCGCTGGCGTAAGGTGGTGCCATCGGCCTGAAAAGCGGGATTCCAACCTAACTCCCGGTGAAGTTCTATCACTGCATCGACATCGGTCTCTTGCAGTGGGCGAATGTGAGAGGACATGGCCGATGGAGTAAGGAGACTATGGGTTGTGATGAACCAGGTGAGCAGGCGGACGTTTTAGTCCTTCTTCTACTTGCGCTGAGGTGTGGGTGTTGGTCAGCAAGGCGATTAACTCAAGGGCGAAATCTATTGTGGTGCCCGGACCTCGGGAGGTGATTACTTGTCCGTCGCGCACCACCGCGCCACTGTTGTCGATATTGATATTTTTATCCTGTTCATTGTCCAGGGTCCCAGGGAAACAGGTGACCCGCTTGCCGTTTAGTAATCCTGCATGAGCCAAGACCTTGGGTGCGGCACATATCGCAGCAGTGTATTTGCCGCGTTCTGTGAGATTATGCAGCAGTTGATGAATTCGTGGGTCTTCGTCAAGGTGGGTGGCGCCCGGAAGACCACCGGGTAATACCATCATGTCATAGTCCTGGGACAGGGCGTGGTCCAAGCTAATATCGGGCATTACTACAGTCTTTCGGCTACCGGTGACCGGACCCTCGGCCAACCCGGCCACGTCCACCGTTATCCTGGCGCGACGTAGCAAATCAATAACCGTAACGGCCTCTAGTTCTTCAAAGCCATCCGCCAGGGGTATCAGTACACGCGCCATCAGTAGTCACCGCAAAGGCCGAAAAGAGTTAAGCGCCATGATGACTTTGGGCACGTACAATATTGACACCCTTGAGAAGATTGAGGGCCTCCTGGAGTTGGTAGTCGTCGTGGATAGATTTGTCAGGCCCCTTATTTTTTTTATCACCTTTACCATTGGGGTTCTCCAAATGTTTGGCGAGATCGGCCTCGCGCACACCCGGGGACTTCTTTTTCTTTATTTTGGGTAGCTTTAAGGGCTCCACGATCACATCCGGCGTGATGCCGGTGGCTTGAATGGAACGACCATTGGGTGTGTAGTAACGGGCCGTTGTGATTTTTAGCGCTGAGCCATTTTTCATGGGCAAGATGGTTTGCACCGAACCCTTGCCAAAGGTTTTGGTGCCCATAATGATAGCGCGTTTCTGGTCTTGTAATGCTCCAGCGACAATCTCGGAGGCGGAGGCCGAGCCACCATTGACCAATACGACCATCGGTGTATTGTTGAGCAGGTCTGTGGGCGTGGCGTTGAAATTCAATTTCGAGTCATCCACCCGCCCTTGGGTATACACAATCTTACCGCTCTTGATAAAGGCATCGCTAACAGCCACTGCAGCATTGAGGACGCCCCCGGGGTTGTTTCTTAAGTCGAGTACGAGCCCTTTTAGCTTGTCTTTATTGGCTCTTTTTAATTTTTTTATGGCCTTGCGTAGGGCTTCACCGGTGTTGGCCTGGAATTGAGAAATGCGGATATAGCCATAGCCGTCTTCTAACGTGCGATTTTTCACACTATGAATTTTGATAATGGCTCGAGTAACGGTGATTTCACGTGGGCTATCGTCGCCGCTGCGGACGATAGAGAGCTTAATATCACTACCGGGTTTTCCACGCATCAGTTTGACCGCATCGGCCAAGCTCAATCCCTTAACCGGGGTGTCATCAATGCGTACAATAAGGTCACCCGATAACACCCCCGCCTTGGCGGCGGGGGTGTCGTCAATGGGCGTGATGACCTTAACAAACCCGTTTTCCAGGGTGACTTCGATGCCCAAGCCTCCAAATTCGCCTTCGGTGCTGACGCGAACTTCTCGATAGGCCTCTGGATTCAGGTAGGCCGAGTGGGGGTCCAGCCCGGCGAGCATGCCATGAATGGCGTCTTCGATGAGGGTGGCATCTTTGACGGGCTCGACGTAGTCACTTCGAATCCGGCTCAGAATTTCGGCGAAGTTCTGAAGCTCAACAAGGGGCAGGGTGGCGTCTGTGTCCGTTGACGTACGCTCTGCCAGTACCGCCCGTTCCAGGGTGATCCCAAAGCCGACGAATATGCCGATGAGTAAAATTAAGGTATAGCGTACGAACTGCTTCATGTGGGTCTCCGTGGATGCGATATCCCTCGATCGCCATATGTCGATCGGGTTTTAGTGGATTATGTATGTTAATACGAGTTGAAGATATGCGCACTTCTTAGGTGGGACGGCGTACCCACAGCAGGGGGTTACGCGGCACACCTTTGTGCCTAATCTCGAAATATAAACCGGGCTGGGCCAGTCCGCCACTGTTTCCCACCGCAGACACCAATTGGCCGGTCTCTACCCAGTCACCGACTTCGGCATAGAGCGCCTGGTTATGCCCATAAAGGCTCATGTATCCGTCACCATGGTCGATGATCAGCAGCAGGCCGAATCCCCCAAACCACTCGGCGAAGGCCACTCGACCGTGAAATATTGCATAGACGTTCTGACCCTCTCGGGCATCCAGGAACAGCCCTTCCCAGGTGAGGGCGCCGCCTTGTTTGGGGTCGCCGAAGCGGGCTCTTAGGGTGGCCTGGGCCGGAAGCTGGAGTTTGCCACGATAACGGTCAAAGCGTGTGGTGGTGGTACTGTCTTCGCGCAACTCTTCCATGTAGAGGTTGAGGCCATCGATTAAGCGTACCAGATACTCTTCATCCCGGCGCAGGCGATCAATCTCTTGAGACTGATTGACCATCCTTTTGTTGAGCAGGGCCACCACATTACTGCGTGTCTCTCGGGAGTGTTCCAGTGTCGTCTTGTCGTTTAATTGGCTTGTGCCCAGGGCCTTGAGTTCCTGGGAGCGTTGACGAATCTTTTGCTTCAGGTTTGCTAGTTTTTCGAGTGTTTTTTTGATGGCATGTATGCGTTCACTGCGGGCGCGATTTAGATAACCATAGTACGTTGTTACTCGGCCCATAGCGGCGGGGTCTTCTTGATTGAGCAACATTTTCAGGTACTGTTGTTGGCCCATGGAATAGGCAGCACGCATCTGAAAGCCGAGAGTCTTCCTTTGACCGCCCAACTTATTCATTTGTGAGGCATGTTGGGTGGTAACGGTATTGAGATGCTTACGGCTCTTTTTGAGTTGGTGTTGGGTCTCGTAAATGCGTTTGGTCAAGGCGCCGATCTGGCGCTCTGTGTTACGCAGACGCTCCTGCATGTTATCCCGTTGACCCCGGGAGGCTTCGATCCGGGTTTGTAATTGGTGGATGCTGGCGCGAAGTGTGTCTAGTTCCTGACCGCGCTCCTGCTTGAGGGTATTGGCCACTGCCCCAGGCGCCAGGTAGATCAGCGCGGTCAGCAAACCGGGGACTAATGCCCGGTACCGGGAGGAAAAGCAGGCCCGGATGGCGGCTTGGGCCAGTCTAAATAGTGTGGGGAAGGTCATCTGTTAGGTGCTGGCCATTTTAAAGGTCAGCAAAACTCGAAGTTGCTATTCGTTAAAAAAAGGCCTCTCCAACGGGAGCAGCCGGGCTGGGTGCGCTCAAATACCCCCAACGGACACACTGGCCTATACCCTTATCTTAGGCCCCGCAGTCCAGTTTGACCAGTGGTTTACCGGTCATTTCCGAAGGAATTTCTAGGTCCAGCAGGCGTAGCAGGGTGGGCGCGACGTCTTCCAGGGCGCCGCTGGCTGCGATCGTGGCGATGCGACCCTTGTATATGAGTGGTACCGGATTAATGGAGTGGGCGGTATGGCGCTGACCCGTTTCGACGTCATACATGCGTTCCGCATTACCGTGATCTGCGGTGATTAACAGCTCTCCACCGGCCTCGTTCAGGGCCGGGAGAATGCGTCCAAGACAGCTGTCCAGAGTCTCAATGGCTTCGACGGTGGCATCAAAATCACCGGTATGCCCTACCATATCGGGACTGGCGAAATTACAGATGATGACGTCATATTTTTCTGATCTGATACCCTTTATGAGTTCATCGGTAACGGAATGGGCACTCATGGCAGGTTTGAGATTATAGGTGGCCACATCGGTAGGTGAAGGCACCAGGATGCGGTCCTCACCCTCGAACGGGGCTTCCACGCCGCCGTTAAAGAAAAAGGTCACATGGGCGTATTTCTCGGTCTCGGCCAGGCGTAGCTGGCGTTTGCCCAGGCGGGAAAGATAGGCCCCGAGTACATTACTCAGCCTTTCGGGCGCAAATGCCACCGGGATATTGAACTCGGATTGGTACTCGGTCAGGCTCACAAACCGGCCCAACCTGAGCACCTTGTCTCTTTCGAAGCCGCCAAAGTCAGGCTCGATAAAGGGCCGTGCGATTTGACGGGCGCGATCAGAACGGAAGTTCATCATGATCATGACATCACCGTCTTTGATCTGCACCGGCTGCCCACTGGCGTCGATAATGGCGGTGGCCTGAATAAACTCATCGGTCTCGCCGCGGCCATAGGCCTGTTCGATGGCCTCGCGGGCACGGAACACCTGAAACGGGGCCTTGCCCTGACTGATGAGGTCATAGGCGGTTTGGATTCGTGGCCAACGGTGATCCCGATCCATAGCGTAGTAGCGCCCGATAATGGAGGCAAAGCGTCCTTTACCCAAGGCCTGCAGCTTCTCCTCCATCTTCTCGATAGACGATAGCGCACTTTTGGGCGGGGTATCACGGCCGTCGGTAAAGGCGTGCAGATAAGTCTTGTCCACCCCACGTTTTCCCGCCATCTCCATCATGGCGTAGATCTGATCTTCGTGGCTATGTACGCCGCCAGGTGACAATAGACCCATGACGTGTACCGCCCGGTCGGTGACCTTGGCTAGGTCAATCGCATCGGTGAGAGTGGCATTGGAGAAAAAGGTCCCGGTGGCGATGGCCCGATTGATACGGGTGAATTCCTGGTAGACCACTCGGCCGGCCCCTATATTAAGGTGGCCGACCTCGGAATTGCCCATTTGCCGGGTGGGCAAGCCCACCGCAGATTCCGAGGCATTGATCAGGGTATGCGGGCATTGGGACCAGAGTCGGTCCCAATTAGGGGTGTGGGCGGCGGCAATGGCATTGTATTCGATGTTTTCGCTGTATCCCCAGCCATCAAGGATGATCAAAACGATAGGTTTCGGTATCAAAGACATGGGTTTTGGTTCATAAAAGGGAATATTGGGGCAAAACGCTCTATCACACTATTTATTGTATAATTATTGGATGATAAAGGCATCTACTGGTATGCTCAGCATGTGCAGACAATACAGTTTGCCTGAAACTAACTCGTACCCATTAAGAGGCAGATGACCGCAATGACTTTCCCGGCAGAAAACACAGAGCTCATTATCGCTAATGAGGCCGATATCCATAACGCCTCACGCGCCCTAAAGGCCATGGCCCACCCGCTCCGGCTTAAGATAATGTGCATCCTGGGTAATGCCGAAGAGGTCACTGTTCAGGGTATCGTGGAGATGGTCGGTACGTCCCAGAGCAACATCTCTCAACATCTCTCCATCCTGCGGGACAAAGGTATCCTGGCCTGCCGTAAAGATGCCAACAAGGTGTACTACCGCATCGGGGAAGACAAGATCCTCCACCTCATGATGGCGATGCGAGAGGCCTTCTGCCCGAATTCTCCGAGCTAGATTTCACCCCGGTCTTTTGTATTGTAACGCCGGGCGCGTTTTCGACCGGCGTAGGATAACCTCATTACTCCTTGTTGGGTCCCGGCGAGGGTGCGCTAAGATTCACGGTTTCCTGATTCCTCAGTCTGGTCACTCCCGGAAAGACACTATCAGCCATGAGCCAATTTGTTATTAATAACTGGATGTTGTTCGTGGGCCTATTTGTGGTGCTGGCCTTGTTATTGTATGAACCGCTTAGCCAGATGATGTACCGGATACACAAGGTCTCTCCATTGGAAGTACCCAAACTCACCTCCCGTGATTCGGCAGTGGTGGTGGATGTGTGTGAGAGTAAGGAGCACAAGCAGGGCCATATCCCTGAGTCCATTAATATTCCCCTAAGCCGCCTGTCTCAGGATATTGAGCAGCTTAAAAAGTATCGCGAAAAACCCATTATCCTGTGTTGCCATAGCGGAAATCGTTCCATAAAAGCTGCGGTGATGCTGCGCCGCAATGGATTTGAAACCGTGTATGCATTGGGTGGTGGTATGTTGGCCTGGGAAAAGGAAAACCTGCCGGTGGAGAGGTAATTCAGATGGCCTCGCCTGTGTTAATGTACCGTACACGATTTTGCCCATACTGCATCATGGCCGGGCGCTTGTTGAAATCCAAGGATGTAAAGGTGCAGGCCATCCACGTAGACCGGCAACCCGAGTTACGGCTGGAAATGGAACGTCTGAGTGGCCGCCACACGGTACCGCAAATCTTCGTGGGCGATAACCATATTGGCGGCTATTCGGAACTCGCCCAGCTAGAGCGTGGCGGCGAACTGGATAGCCTGTTGGGGACCCAGGCCGGCACGGTCTGAACGCAGAGATTTTATAGAAAACTTATTTGACTTGAAAGGTAGACAAAAGACATGGCAGACAAAGGCAAAGATAAGGGCAACGGAAAATCAGATGGCGCCGCTGAGCCAGAACAACAGGCGGCCTTTAATTTACAAAAGACCTACATCAAAGATGTGTCATTTGAGTCGCCGTTAAGCCCCGATGTTTTTATCCAACAGGTGTCACCCCAGATTGACATACAGGTCAATATTGACCACGGCATCCTCGACGACAAGAATGCCGTTTTTGAAGTCGTGCTCACCGGTACCGTCACCGCCAAGCTTGACGATAAGACTGTATTTTTAACTGAGGTCCACCAGGCGGGGGTTTTTCAGATTAAAGGCGTGGGTGATGCCGAGTTGGATATGGTCTTGGAGATTGCCTGTCCTAATATTTTGTTACCCTTTCTGCGCGAGGCCATAGCCGATTTGGTGACCAAGGGTGGCTTCCCACAACTACTGTTGAATCCGATTAATTTCGAGGTCTTATATCAGCAAAAGCAAGAAGCCCAGGCGGGGGAAAAGACTAAGCCCGAGAAAAAGGCAAAGCAGGCCTAGCCCTTTGTTGAGTGGGTGGCCTTTTACTTTTGCCCATGGTATTTGGTGAAGACTCATTAAAATAAGATTCGATTAAGTCTGGGGTTGGGCAAGATTTAGCGGGGGACAATGGATACCGTTAGCGACCAAACCATTGCCGTGCTCGGTGCGGGTTCCTGGGGAACGGCCTTGGCGTTATTGGTCGCCGGCAATGGCAGGCCCTGTGTGCTTTGGTCTCATCGCCAGGATACGGCGCAGCGCATGGAAGCCCAACGCTGCAATACTCGCTACCTTGGTGAGTTTATCTTTCCCGACAACCTACATGTGGTCTCCGACATCCATGCCCTTGCCGGTATTAATCGGTTGTTGGTGGTGGTGCCCAGCCATGCCTTTCGTCGTACCCTGGAACTCTGGAAGCCGTTGGTCAGCGAAACCTCAGAACCACCGGTGGTGGCCTGGGGCACTAAAGGCCTGGAGCCGGGTAGCACCAAGCTGCTCGGTGAGGTTGCCCGGGAGGTGCTGGGTGATCAGGTAGCCTTGGGCCTGGTGTCGGGTCCGACCTTCGCGCGGGAGGTGGCCTTGGGTCTGCCCACTGCTCTTACCGCAGTAGCCGAAGACCGCAGCGTGGCCGATGAGATCGCCAGTTGGTTGCGGAGTGACCGGGTCAGGTGTTACACCAACCAGGACATCATTGGCGTGCAACTTAGTGGTGCAATTAAAAATGTCATGGCCATTGCCGCTGGCATCAGTGATGGATTGGGCTTTGGCGCCAATGCTCGAGCCGCGCTGATCACCCGTGGCCTGGTGGAGCTCACCCGATTGGGTGGGGCCCTGGGAGGGCGTCCGGAAACCTTCATGGGTTTGTCGGGGGTGGGTGATCTCATATTAACCTGTACTGACGACCAGTCGCGCAATCGTCGCGTCGGTCTTGCCTTGGGGGCCGGTAAACGTCTTGATGAGGCCCTGGCCCGTCTCGGCCAGGAGGCCGAGGGGGTCCATACCGCCCGAGAACTTTACCAGTTGTCACAGCAACATAAAGTGGATATGCCCATTACTGAACAAGTTTATCGGGTATTACATGAAGACCTGTCACCCCAGGCGGCGGTGGAGGCCTTGCTAAGTCGGGAATCTAGGCCAGAGTAACGATCTTTCGCCGCCAAGACGCGAAGGCGCAAAGAGCTTGTAAGAAATTCTGTCTATTGTCCGGTTTAGAGAAAAGATTATAGAAATGCCCATAGAAAAGCTATGGTAAGTTGTATCAGGGCTGTCACTCCGAGCAGGGTGAGGAATCTAATCCGGTTGACGATTTCTCTCTCAACCAAGGGACGCGCAGCAACGTAGGCCGTGATTTATTTCGGCTTATATTTAATTTGTGTCGGGGCTAAAGCCAGACAGTTAAACTCCCCCCTCAAACCCCATTTGCCGCCACGCCTCATAGACCACAACAGCGACGGTATTCGATAGATTCAGGCTGCGACTGTCCGCCACCATGGGCAGGCGCAGACGATGTGCCGGGTCGAGGTCGTTGAGAATATCATTCGGTAGCCCCCGGGTCTCCGGCCCAAACAACAAGGCGTCTCCGGCTTGGTAGTGACACGTCGTATAGGGAGTCCCGCCATGGGTGGAAAACCCCAATAGCCGGGATGGTGCACATTTCTGCAAGAAGCTGCCCACGTCGGGGTGGACCTGCATCTGTGCCCATTCCCCATAGTCCAGGCCCGCCCGCCGCAATTTGCGGTCATCCAACTCGAAACCCAGGGGTTCAATAAGGTGCAGTTGACTGCCGGTATTGGCGCATAAGCGAATAATATTGCCCGTATTCGGCGGGATTTCTGGCTCAAAGAGAACGATATTAAACATGCACTTTTCTCAAGTGGTAAAGGTCATTGTTGTTCCACATGTTGATAAGATGTGTTCCAAACGGCATTCTGAGTTATTGTTTTGTCATTCCGAGTGCAGCGAGGAATCTCGACCTGCTTAACGAAGGCAATACAGTTAACAGGTTAAGATCCTTCGTTGCTTTGTGCCTCAGGATGACGAAAATCGAGTATAGCGATGGCGTTTTCAAGTCCATGTACAGCTTATCAGTGTATAACCACTGAAATAACAGCATTTAATGTGCTTTTGTAATTATTAACTGGAGTAGCAGCAGGTAAAAGCCCTAAGGATTTGCGCCAATAAAAGCTGTTAAAGAAAGCGTATCAAAAAGGTTTAATCACAACCAGGGCCACGATAATGAATAGGAGAAGCGTCGGTACTTCGTTAAACCACCGATAAAATTTATGGCCGTGGCGATTGCGGTCATGCTTGAAGTCGAAAAGATACTTGCCGCAGAGATAGTGAAAGCCGATCAGAATTCCCACAAAAACCAGTTTCATCTGCAGCCACCCACCGCTTATGCCATAGCTCAGCCATAACCAAAGCCCCGAACCGACTGCAACAATGCCTCCCGGTGTGGTAATACCAAAAAAGAGTTTACGCTCCATGATTTTGAACTGCTCGCGCACCGCAGCACTGCCGGTCATGGCATGATAGACATAGAGCCGGGGCAGATAGAACAGCCCGGCAAACCAGGTGACCACAGCGATAATGTGTAGCATTTTAACCCACAGCATATTTATGTCCGCGTGGTTATGCCTTAGGCTCGGCGATTAGGCCTTTGATCAGCGTATCCATGGCCTCCACGTTAAATTCCCCAATTTTCTGAAACACGATGCGACCTTTTTTGTTAATGACAAAGGTGGTGGGTGTGAGCCGGACTCCTCCAAAGGCCTGGGCGGCCTCATTTTTCAAATCCAGGGCAACCGTATAGGGGAGATTTTTTTGCTGTTTAAAGGTGAGCACTTGGGCGGGTGGATCGTAATACATGGCGATGGCCACGATCTCCAAGCCCTGTGGCTGATATTTATTATAAAGAGCGATGAGATGGGGGACTTCTCTGCGGCAACCGATACAAGTCGTTGCCCAGAAGGTGACCAGGACCGGTTGCCCGCGTAGATCTTTGAGGGAGAGTATCTTCCCATCCAATAGAGTGATGTCGATTGTGGGCGCGACCTTGATGCCGTCATCGCTGAGCCATAGGTAGGTCAGCACAAGTAGTAATATTGCCGCAGTTGCGGCAACCAAGGTATCTTTTAATTTCATGGAGAGAAAAAGTTCTAAGTTAATTTTTCGGCGTGTCTGCCGCAGAGTCGGCACCGCATCTTTTGCCAAATAGTCGGGCGATACGGCAGCCAATACGTTTTATGCCGCGCCATAGCTTGGGTAATAGCCAGGCCATGACCAGTATAAAGGCAACGAGCAGGACCAAAAAGACCCAGGGGTGTTGAAGCGCCACCCATAGACCGCCGATGACCATGGCATCTTCAGTAATGGACGCCATCCAGTTGCTGAAGGGCTCCGGGGAGGTGTTGATGAGTACCCGTGAACCGGCCTTGGTGAAGTGGGTGCCGGCGGCGAGGCCGCCACCGAGTATGAAGGCAATGAGTTCCGCAGCCGGGCTGACATCGCCCACCGCGCCAGCGGCCAGCATGGCGCCGGCGGGTATGCGGATAAAAGTATGCAAGGTGTCCCAGGCGGTATCGACCCCCGGTGTCTTGTCGGCAAAGAATTCCACAAAGTACATGAAGCCTGCCGCCATCATGACCCCGGGATGGGTTAATATCTCCAGATTCGGTGGCAAGTCTATATTGCCGGTACTGCCCATGTAGCCCAGCATAAACAGGGCCGCGTAGAGGTTGATGCCGCTGGCCCAGGCGACGCCCATGGTGAGGGCAATAGTCGTGACAATGTCCATAGTGGGATCCTGGCTTGGAGGGTGACCGGGGTTCAATCATATCATCGTCACGGCGAAGTTGTGCCCTGCCAATATGACGTATGAAATGGGCTTTAACAAATGCCCCTTTACCACAGAGGACACGGAGGTCACAGAGTTGACAATACAATGGCCTCTTTTCCTGTGACCTTCGTGTGGTGAAAAATGCCACCCCACTGTTTTACAGTGGATTTTTTCGAATCTCAAACCATGTACTGGGGCATTTAGCCGTGTGGGGCTTTACTCGTAGATTTTTCTAATGAGGCGAACAAATTTACCGTGTTGTCACGGTTGTCCGGGTCCACGAAAAGCCCCAACAGATCATTGAGAAAGCGTTGACCCAGTGGGGTCGCGCATAGACGTTTGGGGTCCGGTTGCAGAAGGTCCTGGTCCGTGGCGCGGGCGAGGGTGTCGCCCATCACCGTGGGGGCGAGTCCGGTGCGTTGGCGGAACAAGGATAGGGGCACCCCGTGGGTCAGGCGCAGGGCATTCATCATGAACTCCAGAATGAGGTCACCCTGGAATTGCTGGAGTTCACCGCCAAGGCGCTGTCCTGCCATGTAGCGACGGGGGGTGCGTGTCTTCCAACGCCGCACAATGCCTTTTATGCCAGTCAATTTTCCATGGGCGCCGGCGCCGATGCCGATGTAGTCACCAAAGTGCCAATAGTTGAGATTGTGTTGGCACTGCCGGTCCTGTTGGGCGTAGGCCGAGACTTCATATTGGCGGTATCCATTGGCCAGCAATCTTTGTTGAAGGTGTTCCTGTATGGCCCAAAGACTGTCGTCATCCGGCAGTGCCGGGCGGTGTTGATGGAAGGTGGTATGGGGTTCGATGGTGAGTTGATACATAGACAGGTGGTCGACCTGTTGCGCCAGGGCCATGTCCAGATCTTGTAGCGCCTGTTCCAGGTTCTGTTCCGGGAGTCCATACATCAGGTCCACATTGATCTGTTCGAATCCCGCGTCTTGAGCGTGGTGGATGGCCATTAAGGCCTGATCCGAATCGTGTATCCGTCCCAATGCCTTGAGCTTATGGTTGTCAAAACTCTGTACGCCTATGGAAAGACGGTTAACCCCCGCCGCGCGGAAGCCCTTGAAGCGGACGGTATCCACCGCCCCCGGGTTGGCCTCCAGGGTGATCTCCGCTTGTGACGTGATCGGCATTCGGGCGCCGATACCCCCTATCAGATCGGCAATGGCATCGGCGGAAAACAGGCTGGGAGTGCCGCCACCGAAAAATATAGACTGTATTTCCCGGCCCAAGATAGAGGGCGCCTCGTCGTCCAGGTCGAGTAACAGGGCCTCCACATAATCTTGTTCGGGCAGGGTCTTGCCCATGACATGGGAATTAAAATCACAGTAGGGGCACTTGCGTACACACCAGGGCAGATGGACATACAGGGAAAGGGGCGGTAAGGGGTGGGGGTTCGGCATAGTGTGAGTTTAGGTTATATTAGTACCGGGATCGCAGGATTCCTCGTAGGATTGTCGAGCATAAGCGCTTGCTGTGATCAACGGTGAAGTGGCAGAATGTCCCCAAGGTCGTGGGTTGTGACTGTGGCGAGCACAGCGATAAATAATACTAAATTCACTTGATGGCCCCAATATCTGCGAGTAAGCAGTATTCGGCCGGTCTTTTCTTTTACAGGAGGAACAGAGCAATGGCAGGACAAAAGAGCCCCGATTTTTCCCAGATCCCCAATACGGCCATTAAGGTCATTACCAATCCCGTGGGTTTTTATCGGGACATGCCCAAGAGCGGTGGTTTCTTAGAGCCCCTGGTGTTTGCCGTGGCTATGGCCTTGGTGGCCGCCCTGGTCGGTATCGTGTTGTCTTTTATGGGACTCGGCGCAACCGGTATGATGGCGGCGGGGATGATTGCCATTATCGTTGTGCCCATAGCGGTAGTTATTGGTAGTTTTATTGGTGCCGGTATTTTGTACCTGATCTGGATGATCATGGGGTCCAAGGAGTCCTATGAGACCGCATTTCGTTGTATTGCCTATATGACGGCCATCTCACCTATCACCGCCTTGGTAGGGGCCATGCCCTATCTTGGGACGATCATCAGCGTGGTTTGGGGCACCTTTCTGCTCGTCACCGCCAGTATTGAGGTTCACAAAGTCAAGGCTCAAACTGTGTATATTGTTTTTGGCATACTGGGTCTTTTAGTCCTGGCATATAACCTTAAATCAGAATATATGTTGCGTTCATTTCAAAGCACCATAGGCAATATAGGCCAAATGACCCCAGAGGAGGCTGGCAAGGCCGCTGCCGAGTTTATGCGGGGGTTGGATCAAAACCAAGGAAACCAAGGACGTTAGAGGTTGTAAATGCCAAAAGAACCTCTGGACCGGCAAGAGGTTCTTTTGGCTTTGTCAGGATTTATCCCCTTCCCTGCTATCTACCCCCCGTTCCAATTCACCGTGCTTGCGTAGCTCCCGTTTAAGTATTTTACCGGCGGCATTCTTCGGTAATTGATCCAGGAAAAACACCTTGCGCGGGACCTCGTGACGGCCCAGACAAGTTTGGCAATACTTTCGGATCGAGTTGGCGTCTGCGGTCTCATCAGGTTTTAGCGCCACATAGGCCACCGGTATTTCACCGTGTAATTCATGGGGTTCTCCCACCACCGCAGCCTCGGCGATGGGTGGGTGTTTATAGAGTGTTTCTTCTATTACACGGGGATAGACGTTCATGCCATTGACGATGATCAGGTCTTTTTTACGGTCGACGATAAAAAAGTAGCCGTCTTCATCGGTGTGCCCCAGATCTCCGGTGCGAAACCAGTCACCAAAAAACGATTCGCGGGTTTCTTCGGGGCGATTCCAATAGCCTTGCATGACATTAGGGCCACGCACGCAGATTTCACCGGTATCGCCTATGGGCAATTCCTGACCTGGATCGTCCATAATTTTCATTTCCACGCCCGGTACAGGAGGCCCAACAGAGCCTAATTTTCGCTTGCCCCCCACCGGATTGACGCTGGTGATCGGGGAGCATTCGGTGGGCCCATCGCCTTCATAGATAAGTTTGCCAAAGCGTTGTTCGAATTGTTCCATCACAGCCTGCGGCATGGCGGCGGCGCCGGAGATGCAAAACCGAAGTGAGTCAAACTTGGCGGTAAAGGCCTCTGGCAGGCGGAGCAGTAAATTGTACATGCTGGGTACGGCCGGTAGCACGGTAATCTTTTCTGAGGCGAGGGTGTTGGCTACAAGTTGGGGGTCAAATTTGGGCAGGGGCACAAAACGACAGCCAAAGTGTAGCGGCATCAACATGCCCAAGGTGGCGGCAAAGGCATGGAACATGGGCAGCACAACCAATATCACATCATCAGGCGCCAGGAGCATGGCCTGTCTTGCGGCATCAATGTTTGAGACCAGATTGAGGTGGCTGAGCATAGCACCCTTGGGCTGGCCGGTGGTGCCCGAGGTGTAGAGGATGGCAGCGGTGTCTTTTGTTGCGTTGAGAGCAGGGGGTGTGAGTGGGTTGTCTGAGCTCAGTATGTCGTTCCAAAATGTATCTTGATCATGAGCGCGATGCTGACCCATGCAAAAATAATGTTCGAGTTGGGGGCAGTTGGCATTAAGTGTTGACACTCCTTCGGCAAAAGCATCAAAGTAAAACAGTGCCCGGGCCCCGGCGTCGTTGAGAATATAGGCCACTTCCTTGGGATTGAGCAGGGTATTGATGGTGACCACAGTGGCGCCGCAACGGATGATGCCGTAGTAGGCCAGCGCAAAGGCATCCGAATTGATACAGTACAGGCCTACCCGGTTGCCCTTTTGGATGCCCAGTTGCTGCAGGAAACCGGCTACTCGTCTACTGCGTTGATCAAAATCTGCAAAGCTGAGCGATTCGCCGTTGCAGCGAATGGCAATGCGATCTGCACAATTGGCGAGGTTATTTTCGAATAGTTCCGGTAATGTTAATTGTGGCATGGCGCCGGGTCCCCAATCAGGGCAACGCATAGTCAGGTCAGTGGGTCCAATCCATTTTGTGTTGGGAGTATAGCGTAGTCGAGGCCCGGTTCGGCAGCATATTGCACGGGCTTTGGCAAACGGGTAGGGTGGCGGCCCGGCCACGGTGGGGAGTCTGGTATGCGATCAAATGCTGGCGCTTAGCCGCGTGAGTCCGGCCTAGAGGACTATCTAACACTTAGGAGAAATGTTGTGAAATTGGTTTGTCTCGACCTTGAAGGGGTCCTGATTCCGGAAGTCTGGATTAATGTAGCGGAACGTACCGGTATCGAAGCTTTACGTGTCACCACTCGCGATATCCCGGACTATGATGAGCTCATGACCCATCGGTTGAAGATCATCGCCGAACAGGGATTGAGCATGTCAAAAATACAATCCGTTATTGATGATATGGGCCCGATGGACGGTGCAGGTGATTTTCTTGATTGGTTACGCAGTGAATATCAATTGATTATCTTGTCGGACACTTTTTATGAATTTGCCTTGCCACTCATGCGCCAGCTCGGATGGCCCACGCTGTTTTGCCATCGGCTTGAAATCAAAGATGATCGGATCATCAATTACCATTTAAGACAGCAAGACCAGAAACGTAAGGCGGTTGCCGGGTTCAAGGCCATGAACTTTAAAGTCATCGCCGCCGGTGATTCATACAATGATACGTCTATGTTGGCCGAGGCCCATGCCGGCATCCTGTTCAGGCCGCCGGACAACGTGATCAAGGAGTTTCCTCAGTATCCCGTGACCACAGACTACGATGCACTCAAGGGTGAGATTATTAAGGCGGTCGAAGTCCTGGCCGAATAAACATGAGTGTCATTTTTGTGCTTGAGGCGAGTGGGTGGTGCTAGTAGTATCTGTTGGCATGAATCGATATTTGTACAGGAGAAACTGAAATGACGCGAACGCTCTCTACCATGCTGGAACTGGGTACCCCGGCACCAGACTTTAGTCTGTTGGCCACTGATGGCAGTGTGGTGAGCCTGTCGGATTTTGCCGACGCTCCAGGATTGCTAATCATTTTCATGTGCAATCATTGCCCCTATGTCTTACATCTGCGCGAGGCATTGGCCGCGTTTGCCCGTGAATATCAAGCTAAGGGGCTGGCGATCGTTGGGATTAGCGCCAATAATGCCGAGACCCACCCTGCCGATGGTCCCGCAGAGATGGTGAATGAAGTCGAGGCAGCTGACTATACCTTCCCCTATTTATATGATGAGACACAGGGGGTTGCAAAAGCCTATCGAGCGGCCTGTACTCCTGACTTTTTCGTGTTCGACAAGGATCAAAGATTAGTCTACCGGGGCCAGTTTGATGACAGTCGTCCAAGAAACGATAGACCTGTAACGGGCGCGGATTTGCGTGCCGCAGCGGACGCACTTTTGAACGATCAGCCTGTGAGTCTTGATCAAAAGCCCAGTATGGGTTGCAACATAAAATGGAAACCGGGGAATGAACCGGATTACTTCTAGAGTGACGCGCAATGAATGATCTAACTATCATTATGCCGGTGTATAACGAGGAGGCATCTCTTCGTGTTTTGATTCCAGAGTTGTTGGAATTCTGCGCCGACAATGGGTTCGATTTAATAGTGGTGAATGATGGTTCTGTAGACGACACCAGGAAGATTCTCGAAGGACACGGTAGCGATCCCCGGTTGACTACAATTCATAATAAGGTCAACAAAGGTTATGGGGGCGCCATCAAAGCAGGGATTGAAAAGGCCGACACTCGGCATGTCATTACTCTGGACGGTGATGGGCAGCACTACCTGGAAGACGTGCTATTACTCCACCAGGTAATGTTCGAAAATGACGCTGATATGATAGTAGGTAGAAGAACGGGTATAGATGATCATTGGTATAGACGGCTTGGAAAAGGATTGATACGCGGAATCGCGAAGATGTTAATGCCCATAGACATTCGTGATCTTAATTCCGGCATGAAAATTTACGATACAGCATTGGCAAAAAAATATATTAAGTTGTGTCCAGACGGCATGGCGTATAGCGACATTATTACACTCGTCTTCATAAAACAGAAACACTTGGTCAAAGAATGTGATATTAAAATTCGGCAAAGAAATACCGGTGTAAGCACTATCAGCACAAAGACCGCCTTTGACACAGTGCTTGAGATCATAAATGTAGTGATTTTGTTTAACCCTTTGCGCATATTTTTACCTGTTGCAGTGGCCTTTTTGCTGGTGGGCACACTTTGGGGTTTACCGTTTTTACTGCGGGGTGAAGGTATTTCAATTGGCACGTTGTTTATGATTATCTCCGGTCTTATATTCTTTTTGCTTGGACTTCTGGCTGAACAGCTATCATTGATTCGAAGGGATCAGGTGAACTCCGGTAATTGATAGGATGAATAGCATTATAGATGGATAAAGGCACACTACTTTTTAGCGTTGATTTGGAAGATGTCAGGGCCAGCATAAAAAATGGAGATCAATACCAAGAGCGGGTCCCGGTCAATACTGAACGTTATTTGGATTTTCTTCGCAGCCACAAGATTAAAGGAACCTTTTTTGTGGTGGGTAAGTTGGCAAGGCAGTACCCTGACTTGGTTAAATCGATTGTTGGTGAAGGGCATGAGATCGCCTGTCACAGCAATACCCATGTACAGTTGACGAAACAAAGCCCAGAGAGCTTCAGAAGAGATATCAATGACAATCTTGAGGCTTTGCATTGGGCCGGTGCAGAGAATATTGTCGGTTTTCGAGCCCCTACATTTTCGCTGACAAGCAAGACTGCCTGGGCCTATGATATTCTAGGTGATCTCGGGTTCCAGTATTCAAGTTCTGTGTTGCCGGCAAAGAACCCGTTATACGGCTGGCCAGATTTTGGTGGACAGCCCAAGCAAATGGGAAACGGCCTATGGGAGATACCCATCACCCTGCATACCTTGCCTTGGCTCAATATTCCAGTTGTAGGTGGCGTATATTTCAGAATCATCCCGTTTTTTCTGATCAGTTTTTCTGTTAAGCACCATGTGCGCGAGAATCGGCCAATACTGGCGTATTTGCATCCTTACGATATCGATGAAGAGCAAGAACGGTTTATGCATCCAGATCTCAGCGACAACAAATTGCTCAATTATCTGATGTACGTAAATCGATCAAAGGTGTTTGGTCGGCTTGAGAGATTGCGCAAACTTTGTAGGTTCTCTTCTTATCAGGATTACATTCAGGAACAATTAGAAATTTCCGTATTGTTGGCATCTTAGCTTTCCATAGTTTGTTGGTTTGTAAATGAATTAGCAGACATGCCATTTTTATCTATCCCATAAGGACTATTAGCGGAAACCCCTATTTATAGCCTATTCCAATCAGTGATATCCCAAGCTTTCTTAATGGTGAGTTGTGTGGAAGCCGAGTTAGAACTCTCTCAGCACGAAATAAAAGACCAAAGATAAAATCCCAAAACCAGTTTTTCTTAAAATTAAAGGTTATCAAATATCCGAGGATAAACATGTGAAAGATAACGGTGAATCTGGAAAAATTGTTTTGCCTAAATGCATCTTCGATCTCTTGTTGTGTAAAGGAAACTTCATCAGGATGAAACATAGGGTGCAATCTCTTTGCGATTACCCGTAAAAGATTTGCCACGGGATTGTGTGCAGCGGGCTCAAAGCAAATAAATACACCGCCAGGCCTGAGGACTCGATAAACTTCGGCATAGATTTTGTCGCGATCATCAATGTGATGTAATACACCGGATGTTACGACGATATCATAGGACTCATCCAGAAACGGCAAGCATTTTCCGTCGGCGCTAATAAACTTGTGTTTGTTGTCATTGAGATTTCTTCGAGCCAGCCCCAGTTGCCGTTCCGAGATATCACAGCCGGTATATTTTTGCGCATGGCTTGAGAAATATTTTGCGAACAGGCCGCTTGCGCAACCAATTTCCAGCATGTCACCATGTTGTTTGGTCGTTAATGTTTGGAAACCCGCTCCAAATTCAAAAAAATGAATATCTCTCGTGTATGGAGACCGGAAGGGTTTGTTGTACTCTTTGTATATCTCATCGTAAAAGTTCTTTTGCGCCTCTGTCGATAATGGCATTTTGAATTCCTTGCGGAGCTAGCATTTATAATGAGGTGGGTTTCCCCTATTTTGGAAACTTTACACCTTTACAAAGAGTACCAGCCTAGTTGTTAGGTTCTAGTTGATTACTTATTGACATAGGGTGCGGCACACACTGGAGGTTGTGAGTTGGGCGTAATGCAGCCCCAAGCCGACTCACTGACAGGTTCCATTTTAGCTTTAAAAAGTGTACGCCACAAGCAGGGGGCAGACAAAATTCAGCCACTTTTGTGCGATGGGTGACACATGTTGCAGACAAGTTCTTGAAGCGCAAGGTGCGCCACCATCAGAATAATCTCTTTGCCCCAGAGCACCTTAATTATTTTCTATAGGCTAGAGGTGCATCTTGAAGATAGGGTGTGTCGATACTGAGTTTGGAGGATGCGATGGATGAACATTGCACCGGAAGACTCAAGAGGCATGAATCCAGCAGTGCTACTCATGGGCCGCGATGAGTAATTTGCAAGCCTCGGCCACTCGGTAGAATATGGATAATCCTTGGGTTGACAAGGAGCAACATTATTCGGCACACAACAACCACGCGATCATTTTGTAGGCTGATAAGTGATAGTTGCTCCGAATGGACGGTTTGGATTTGCGTGAATGCGCTATACAATTATGGCCGCAAATATTAAGATGCCGATGAACCCTTGCTTGGAGCCTCGTGTATTGCAACAACACACCGACAGTAATGCCAGCAAAAGTCGATGGCGTATTTGGGTGTTGGCGCTGCTGATCTCTTTGATCTTGTTAGCAATTCTTGTTAGCCAAGCCGATATCGACTATCTGTGGACACTGTGGGCTGGGGTGCAACCGGTTTATCTTGTTGTTGGAGTCCTGGCAGTTTCCTTAGACTGCTTGGTAACCGGGCTGAGGTTGAGATTGCTTCACCTCGGTGCTGGTAAACGACCGCGTGTAGTTTATGTGAAGATTGAGATGCTCCATGGGTTCTTGTTGTTGTTGTTGCCCGCCCGGTTGGGTGAACTGCCCTATATGCTTATGTTGCGCCGCCGTCTGAGTATGGACCACGGCGAGGTGTTCGCCAATTTCGTTTATCAACGGTTGCTGGATGCAATGGTGCTGGCGCTCTTTTTTCTATCGTCGGTGGTGTTGATAGTGGGTGATAATGAAGGTGTTACCACTTGGGTCCCCATTGTGTTGGTGGTATGTGTGCTGTTCGTGCTGATTTTCCAACGGGTCGAGTGGATTGCAGCCGTTACACTTCGTGTCATGCACAGACTTCATGTCAGGGGAAGTAAATTTTCTCGCTGGTTACTTAAGGTGCTGTCTACGGCGCGACGGTGGTCGCGTCGCCTGCGACTGGAAGGGGTACGCTGGCAGGCGCTTGCCTGGACTGGCCTACGTTGGTCGGCGGTAATGATTTTAACCTGGGCTGCCTTTAGTATGTTTGGCATCAGGTTTGGTATGGCCGAGGTCTTGTTTCTGGGTGCCGGGCTATCTTTCTTAACGGTGATCCCGTTGCAAACGGTAGGTGGGTTTGGCATAAGCGAAGTGGGTCTGGCGGGGTTGCTGGTTATCATTGGCCACCCTTGGCAAGAGGCCGCCGCGACTGCGCTGTTGGTGCGAATTGCTTATGTCGTCATGACTTTGATGGGTTTGGCCTTGGCCGGGGTTGTCATCATGCTGATACGAAACCGGTCGGAGGATGCGCGTAAGGGGACTTTTGGTGTGGATTCCATGCGCTGACATTTATAAAAAGTAAGATCAACCCAAGATGGGTGCATCTAGGAGTTTCTAAGCAGAAATAGTTTTTGTGGGCAGTTCATACGTAAAAGGGATAGATTTAACAAATGATTAACATTCGCATGACCTTTGCAAGGGCAGGTTTGGTCTTTCTGGGCGTTGGCCTTGTGGTGTACAAGCTATGGCTGGTGGAGATACATGATCTCCTCATGATAGGTAGCCCCATGGACGACCTGTATTTTGTCCGCTCCGCCCATGAATTATTGCTCGGTAACTGGCTGGGTAGCTATACGCAATACACGCTGATGTCCGGGCCAGTCTACTCAATGTGGATCGCCCTGTGCTACTTGCTCGCGGTGCCCCTGCACGCGGCTCAGCAACTGCTCTATGCAGGGGCTTGCCTGACGGCAGTCATGGCCCTATATCCTGTCGCGGGTCGTAAAGCTTGGTTGATCCTGGTATTTGCCTACCTGCTATTTGAGCCGTTTACCTATGACTACTCATCATCCGCCGGTGTGTTCCGGCTGGGTATTTACCCGGCCCTTACGGTACTGGTGATCGCCTGTGCCATTGGTCTTTATACGCGGATTGTAGACCGCCAAGGCAAGCCATTGCGTTGGGCTGTGGGTCTTGGGGTGGCGCTGGCGGCATTTTGGTATACGCGGGAAGAGGGTATGTGGATCGTGCCGACACTTATGCTTGTCGCTTTGTTCGCGATTTTGCACGGCTTGACTCGTGGTGAGCGCCGTTGGACTGGTATTTTGGCAGTGCTTGTGGTCCCTATACTGATCTGGTCGGGGTCATTCCTTGCTCTGGCGTACATGAACTGGCAGCACTACGGTATATTTACTGACCTTGAGATCAAGACCTCCGGGTTCAAGTCGGCCTATAGTGCGGTGATCAGTGTGCGTAGCAATGAGCGTGAACGGTACTACATGTTGGAGAAGCCGGTGAGTGTCGCACTTGCCGAAGTGAGTCCCGCGTTCCGGGAGATCGCCCCTTATCTCGGCAAACTTCAATCCTCGATTTTTATCTGGTCTCTGCGCGATGCGGTACAGGCGGCCGGGTATTACGATCATGTTAGTGACGATGATCGCGTAAACGCCCGGAAGACATTGGGTTTTTACAACAGGTTAGGCCAAGAGGTCCGTCAGGCATGCGAAGCGGGGAAATTGACCTGCGATAAGCTATTATCCCCCTTTATTCCCACATGGACCGAGGACTATACACGGGAAATTTTTCCTACTTTTTATGATCTCATAAAAAAAGTGGTGACCTTTGATGGTTTCGAGCCACGCATGCTCGTTAAGTGGGTTAGTAGGGACCCCTACGACACTTCCTGGTTGTTTACTTATATCACCGGTGAAAGGTTGCGTACCTCCAGTCCGGGTTTGCTGGGCAAGGTGCCAGAGGCACACAGAGAGTTCGAAGAGATGAAGACCCATCGCTTATTGCGTATCGGCCGTGACTTTTATCAGAATTTATTGCCATGGTTGTTTGTTCCTAGCGTGGTCATAATATTGTTAGTCGCCGTTGTGGAGGTGATTAGGAGAAATATATCGCAGGTGACGGTGGCCGGATTGATTGTTGTGACAGCCCTTGCATCACATATTGCGATTATCTCGCTGGTTTCGGTGATGTCAATGTTTTCACAGCGTTATCTGGTCGCCTCTTATCCCCTGGCCATTCTGGTGGTGATCCTGGGTGTCATGCATGCAATCAGATTGGTTGGTGGCCTGCGTCGACATTTTTCCGGTTGATGTTAAACACTCAGTCTTATACTAAAGTAAAAGCCTGGGTTTATTCACATATTCTGGCCTCAATATTTTCCGTAAAATTATGCAGGGCGTAGAAGCATACACTCACTCACAAGAATTCGTGAGCAATTGGAAAGCATTGTTATGCGATGTATTTGGATACAGGGAACGTGATCAATTTGTTATTATGCGTGATTATATGTGTCGTGCGGTCTACAGTTATCTCCCATTGTTGAATTATACCGATAAGACCAGCGAGGAAATGCAATCGGAGTGCAAGGCGCTTGGACACAGACGCTATATTGCCCGTGCCCTAAATCCCGAACAGGATCAGTTCAGCGAGGGAGATACGGTGACCATGAGGTTATCTCTGACGGGTGTTGCGAACGCAGAGGCGCTATGGGACAGCCGGTTTTCCGGCAAGGTGCGGAATCAAATAAGGAAATCTCTCAAAAGTAATTTGCGCCATGTGGTTTCCACTGATCCGCGTGTGGTGGATGATTTTTATCACCTTTATACCCGTCGCATGCTACGTTATGGTTCACCCTGCCTTGGGCGCGAGATATTTGATTCGATAAGCCATTATGTAGACTGTCGCTTTTATGTTGTGTATCACGACGCCGACGCAATCGCTGGCCTCGTGTTAATACGTGATGGCCCCCTTGCCTGGGTGCCATGGGCCAGTTCTGATCATCGCCATAATGACCGCTGCCCTAATCACTTTATGTATTGGCACGCGATTCGGGATGCATGGGCGATGCAATGCGAATTGTTTGATTTTGGTCGATCACCTTATCTGCGTGAGACCTACCGCTTCAAACACCAGTGGGGTGCCCGGCCGGTGAAATTGGATATCCTCAAGGCGGCGCGGGAGGACACATACAGCAAATATACCCTGGCGTCGCAAATATGGCGGAGGCTTCCGGCCGCATTAGCCAACCGTCTGGGTCCTGTCCTGTGTCGTCACCTGCCGGATTTGTAATGGTTAGATGTTGTATAGGTGAAATGTCTGGCCCACGGAGGAATCCCCCCGATACTGCAAATGGAAGCCGGCCTTGATGAAGACTTCGTGGCATGTTGGGTTCATATAGATAATTATATGGGGACGCGGTTTAAAGTGTAGTGATTGTTGGATCCTTTCCAATACAGCACTCATCACCTGTTCGTCGAAAGGGTTATAAAAATAAAATGTGCTGGCCTCGACCGGTATTGGAAATGCCGCCGCGTCCTGATTTATGATTTCAACGGGTACAGTTACACCAGCACGTTTGAGCGTGACCAGATTGCGCCGTGCGGTGTCACAGAGTGTGCGCTCAAATTCTATCCCCACTACTTTGTTGAATCCGGACAGCGTTGCCAGCACCAATACACGGCCTTTGCCGCTGCCGTAGTCGATAAATGTCCCAAGACGTAATACGGGGTCGAGTTGTTTGCAGATTTCATTGAAAGTGATTCGTGCGGTTGGCATATAAGGTTGTGCCGCGTCGAGCTTGCCATCCACGATGTCCATGCTGGTGGGGTCGAGAAACCCGCTGGTGTCGAGTCCCAATTGCCGGTCAAAGCGGAGCTCGTCGACGGCAAGGCGTAGGGTCTTACGAAGACCGCGTGTACGCAGCGAGGCAGTCAGGGTGCTAAGGGCTAGAGTGAAGCGGTTCAAAAGTTTCGTCGCAACGGCTACCCGACTCGGACAGCGGAAGTCTCCTTAGAAATTCAAGGATATATTGGCCGAAAACAGGTCTATATCGGAGCCTACGTTTACGGTAGCCCCGTCGACCTTTACGTCCTCGTCAATCTTATACCGGTCCCAATCAAGGCGTACCGACACATTATTATTCAGACGATAAGATACACCAGCACCGAAGGTGATATTGGTGCCAGCGCCATCGCCGCTTTCGCTGAGGCCCAAGCTTTCGGATTTGGCGGTGAGATCGGCATACCATGCCGAGAGTCCGGCCTTGGCAAATATCGCGGCGCGGTCGCCGATGGGGAAACGAGGTACGACACCCAGGTTGAGGGTGCGGACCTCAGCGGTGGTGGTGATGGTGGCGGGCAACTCCGCGCGGGTCGTGCCCAAGTTGGCATAACTACCTTCCACGGCAATATAGTCACCAAATTGATAACCGGCAAATACCTTTAATCCTCTATCCGAATCATCGGCGTCACAGGAAAACCCGAACGCGGTACAGGCATCGGCGACAATGCCGGCATCGCTATACTTGGTTAGCCCTATGCCTGCCCCAATGTAGGGACCACCACCATGGGTGGGACCCGTCTGTTGTGCCCGGCCTGGGTTGGGCATGTAGAGCAATATGCCGCCAACCAGGGTCGTGGCGATCATAAGCGGTATCCGGTGTAGTTCGGGTGATCGTTTGGGCTGGGTGTTCATGGGTAGGGATCCTCAGCAAAATATACATAAAATTAATCAGTTATACGGATATTTTCATGTAAACTATAAATAGTCAATGGCCTTGGTGATGGCTCCAATGGGGTCCAGCCAGGGCAGTGACGCTGAATTGAATTTTCCCATTTATTCTGCACAGGGGGCCTTTGCTGTGGCAAACTGCGATCTTACTTACAGGGCACTTCTATTAATCCCCTCTCCCTTCGGGAGCACCCCTAGGGCATAAAAGGGCTAGGGTGAGGGGAGCAAATAAAGCTAAGATACTGATTTTATTATCCCCTCATCCCAACCTTCTCCCGGAGGGACCTCGGTACCCCCTGTGGGGTAGAAGGAGTTATCAATTAATAGAAGTGCCCTTAATTGTTAACATCAGTAGAGGCCATCGATGTCTGAGATCAACCAAAAAGTCGCTCGCCAAGCGGTTCAGGAACGCTATGGGGAGATTGCCACCAGTGAGTCTGCTGGTTGTGGCGGTCCTTCGGGTTGTTGTGGTGGTGGCGCCGCCCAGAGCCTGGAGGAGAGCACTGCAAACCTGGGCTATAGCCCTGAGGATCTCGCTACCCTGCCCGAGGGCGCCAATCTCGGTTTGGGTTGTGGCAATCCCCAGGCCCTTGCCAGCCTCCTGGAGGGGGAAACGGTAGTGGACCTGGGCAGTGGTGCGGGGATCGATTGCTTATTGGCAGCCCGCAGGGTGGGCCCCAGCGGGCGGGTCATCGGCATCGATATGACAACGGCCATGCTGGAAAAGGCACGGTCTCATGCGGACCAGGCCAAGGCGGGCAATGTTGAGTTTCGCCTTGGCGAAATCGAGCACCTCCCCGTGGGTGATGGGCAGGTAGATGTGATTATCTCTAATTGTGTCATTAATCTCTCTACGGACAAGCCACAGGTCTTTCGTGAGGCCTATCGGGTATTGCGTCAGGGTGGGCGGCTGGCCATCTGGGATACCGTGGCCCTCACTCAGTTGCCGGATGAGATTAAACAAGACCTGGACCTTTATACGGGCTGTTTAGCCGGGGCCACGCCCAGGGATGAACTGCAGGCGATGTTAGTCGGTGCCGGGTTTAAAGACGTGCGCATTACTCCTGCAGATTTGAGCAAGACCTTTATTGAAGATTGGGCCCCCGGTCACCGTATTGAGGACTATGTGGTGTCCGCCGCCATTGAGGCGGTCAAATAAGATGACGCGATCCTACAACTCAAAGCCCCATACATTTTTCAGTAGATAGGCGAGGCCTGCGTAGTGTTTCGGGTCTGCTTGGGTGAGTGCTCTGCCGCCGGCGAAGCGTTTGCGCAGTTTGGCGGTGGCTTGGTTGCCTTTTTGGTCAAGCAGAGCAGCGGTGATTTTTGCCCTTAACACGGGGCCCACCCGGGAGCTGACACTAAAGGCCTGTTGGGGCAGGGGCTGACTTTTAAACAAGATTCGGGTTTGTCCCTGGGTTTCGCCCTGGTTGAATTTTTTATAGACTTTTGATGGTATTGGGGCTGCCTCGCAGGTCTTTTTGATCACACCCGTATAGGCATTTTTAAATCCGTGGGTCTCAAGGAGACGAGGTTGGCGCAGTGGGTTGTCAAATTGGGCCTGCAAGGTGAGGGTGGCCAAATTGGGTGGGGCGTGGCTGCACACTGGGCGACCTGCCAGATCCTTGAGTTCGGTGACCCGGTAATTATCTTTACGGCTGATGATAACAAAGTCTAATTGGCCAGGTAGTTTTACCAGGGGTGTGTGTTTGTGCTTGGCCATTCGGTAACTGATAAAATGTGGACCGTCAAATACCAGGTCATAGACATCATTTTGCATATTTGTGGTGTAGATCAGCCAATTGGCGGGGTGTTTATAAATGACACGATGGTCGATCACCTCTGACAGATAGGAGGCGATGGCGCCATACATGAGGTTGCCCTCTTTGATCGATTCCCGAGGCGGGGAGCTGAAAATAATATCTTTGGCGAGACTGTTGCCAGGCGCCAGAATCAATAACACCATCAGCACTTTTAGCCGATTCATAGACGTCTCCATCATTGTTGTTCGGTGCGGGGCCGCACTATTTAGCTAAATGCGTTCTGTAAAGATTTTGGTAGCATACCTGAATGAGTTTAGTTCCACACCACAGGTCTTTCGAGGATGGAGGGTGAGGCACAGTGGGTATAGATGAGAATGATTTGCATTATCATTTCCGTTTAGGTACAGTTGTGGTCCGGATGGAGTCGCCCTGGTGCATATTCTATCCGTATAACCCGTTAATAATTGAAGCCACCGGGTGATGGTGGACATGATGAGGTGAATATGAATCTTAAATTTTTGACCCTGGTCTTATTGGGTTTGGTTTTCCCTATGGCACAGGCCGCTACCGCCACCGATAGTCTGGTGGTGTATTCCGCTCGTAACGAGCAGCTGATCAAGCCCATGTTTGATGCCTACCAAAAGGAAACCGGCGTGAGCATCAAATATGTGACCGATAAGGCTGCACCACTCATGGTCAGGCTCAAGGCGGAAGCTTCCGCTACCCCGGCAGATGTGCTTATTACCGTAGATGCGGGAAATCTTTGGCAGGCCGCCAAGCAAGGATTATTGGCAAGGGTGCATTCCAAGGTGTTGGAAAAAAATATCCCGGCCCATCTGCGTGATCCCCAGGGCCGTTGGTTCGGATTGTCAGTGCGTGCACGTACCTTGGTCTACAACAATAAGCGCATCAAACCTGCTCAGCTGTCCAGTTATGAGCAGTTGGCTGACCCAAAATGGAAAGGACGGCTGTGTCTGCGCACCTCCAAGAAAGTCTATAATCAGTCTCTGGTGGCCACCTTGATTGCGCGGGTGGGTGAGGCCAAGGCCGAGAAGATTGTCCGTGGATGGGTTGCCAATCTGGCCACCAGCGTGTTTTCCAATGACACTAAGGTCATGCAGGCTATCGCCGCTGGACAGTGTGACGTGGGTATTGTGAATACTTATTACTATGGGCGCTTGCTCAAAAAATCTCCTGATTTACCCTTGTCTCTTTATTGGCCCAACCAGACGACCAGTGGTGTACACGTCAATGTGTCCGGTGCCGGTGTAGTGGCGGCGAGTAAACACAAGAAGGCGGCCCAGGCCTTTTTGGAGTGGATGTCGGGTGCCACCGCACAACGCCTGCTGGCCGATGGCAATATGGAGTACCCTGCCAACCCGGCCATCAAGCCCCACGCCATAGTCAGTGCCTGGGGAGAGTTTAAGCAAGACACTATCAATCTCTCCAGTGCCGGCCGCCTGCAGGTCAAGGCCATCAAGTTGATGGATCGTGCGGGATATAAATAGGCCTTAATCCCCATTTTATGAGTACCGCAACAGCGACCCCCACTCCGGCCGGTATTGGCGCCTGGTTAAACGTCAATATCGGCCTGTGGCGTTTGGCCAGTCTGATGGTTGCGGCAGTGGTGGCGGCACCCTTGTTGGTGTTGGCCATGGCATGGTTGACCCCCGATACCGAAGTGTGGCGGCACCTAAGCGATACCTTGTTGTTGGGGTTGGTGCGTAATACCTTAGTGTTGTTGGTGAGTGTGGGCAGCGGTGTCTTGCTATTGGGTGTGGGGCTCGCCTGGTTGACTGCCATGTGTGACTTCCCCGGCCGAAATTTTTTTGATTGGGCGCTGATGTTGCCACTGGCGGTACCCGCCTACGTGCTGGCATTTGTTGCCGTGGGGGTGTTGGATTTTAGCGGTCCGGTACAGAGTGTCTTGCGTCAATGGTTGGGAACGTCTGTTTGGTTCCCCCCCATTCGTTCTGAAGGCGGCGTCATAGCGGTGATGGTATTGGCGTTCTATCCCTATGTATACATGTTGGCCCGGTCCGCATTCCTGAATCAGGGCCACCATATGTTAGAGACCGCACGGGTGTTGGGACTCAACGCCTGGGCGGCCTTTTTTCGGGTGACGGTGCCGGTGGCCAGACCGGCCATTGCTGCGGGCGTGGCCCTGGCATTGATGGAGACCCTGGCAGACTTTGGCGCGGTGTCGGTATTTAACTACGATACTTTTACTACGGCCATTTATAAGGCCTGGTTCGGGTTTTTTAGTCTCGGTGCTGCCGCCCAATTGGCCATGTTGTTACTCCTGTTTATCGCTACTGCGGTCTATGCCGAACAACGTCTGCGTGGTGGTTCCCGCTATCACGTCAACCTCAATACCGGTGAGATACTGCGCTATCGACTCAAGGGCACCAGGGCCTTGGCGGCTGTTTGTGCCGCCAGCGTGGTGTTGTTGCTTGCCTTTGTGTTGCCCGTGTCTCAATTGGCCCTATGGGCCTGGGGCGTCATAGGAGAAGAGTTAGATGCCCGATACCTCAGTTTTTTTGGAAATACCCTTTTTCTGGGGGCCATTGCCGCAGTGCTGACGACGGTGGCGGCCCTGCTTCTGTCCTATACCCACCGCCTCAAACCTGACCCCATAACCCAAGTGGCGGTGCGGATTTCCACCCTGGGTTATGCTCTGCCTGGATCGGTGCTTGCGGTGGGGGTGATGATGTCTTTCGTGTGGGTGGATCAGCACATCAATAGTGCCATTCAATGGCTCACGGGTGAGGCCTGGGGCGCGGTGCTCACCGGTAGCGTCTTTTCTCTGCTATTGGCCTACGTGGTCCGTTTTATGGCGGTGGCCTACGGTCCGGTGGACAGCGCCTTTGATCGCATCAAACCGTCTATCCTGCAGGTGGCCCGTTGCCTGGGGGCGGGTAATATGGAGATCCTGCGGCGTCTTTCCATCCCCATGTTGCGTACCGGGCTGCTTAGTGCCCTGTTGCTGGTTTTTGTGGAGGTCATGAAAGAGATGCCAGCCACTTTGCTGCTGCGACCCTTTGGCTGGACCACCCTGGCGACTCGAATATTTGAGATGACATCAGAGGGCGAGTGGGAACGGGCAGCATTGCCTGCGGTTACCCTGGTGTTGGCCGGGTTATTGCCGGTGGTGCTTATTGTCCGGCGTAGCGCTAAGTAGCGTACCCGTTGAATGGTTCTCGCCAAGGCGCCAAGCCCGCAAAGAAACCGCCTGAAACGATTTTGCCAGCCTGACATCCCTGTTTTTCGGGAGGGCCATTCCCGGACGTTCTTGTTTCTGGCTTCCTGTCCAGCGTATTCACGGTGTGTCATGGGGTGGCATGTTTTCTTGCATTTTAGAACCGGAGACGCAACAGGTATTGTGCACGACTGGCGGCACATTCGTCTTCAGCCAGCAATTGGGCTGTGGGCCCTGTACGGTGTTCGGTTTGACATAGGTCCACGCCCGGCACCGCACCTCATCCTGGCAGGCCTTCTGGCACAAGGCGGGATCATCGGCTGCGGGGGAAAAATGGCGGAAATCCCCGCCGGGACGATCGGTATTCTGCTTCATACCATTGACATCGGTGGCGATCGGCGCAGCAACCTGCACTTCGATTGGAATAACCTGCTCGGTCGTTTTTCCGGCCACAATCTCAATGCCTTCGACGCGCCGCTCGGGAATGTCGCGTCCACCGGCCTGTACAACGGCATCGACCTTCCCTGATGGAAGATTGATACTCACCGGTGTATCCACCCCAAACACGGAAGCCTGATAAATCCATTTGTGACTCACCGGATCTTCCACATGAACCGCAGCATGGGCTGGTTTGCCATTGACGGTCACGGTCAGCTTCAACACCCCCTTGTCAAAACGCAATGTCTTTTCGACCACCGCGTCGGACTTGATGGTGATGTCCAGTCGTTTCTTCCTGGTGCCACTCACCCCGGCGGGCGAAACGAATACATTGTATTGGCCATCGGCCAGCCGGATAGGCGCCCCGGAAGGCGTGGGCAGGACGGGCTCGAAAATAACTTTACCGGTTTTTGCGTCCTCGATGCGGTAGCCTAGATTCGTTGCCGTCCCATTCACCTTGACCGTCAATTTCAGGATACCCGTTGGCTGCACGGCCTTGCGGGCGGATTTCAACAATTCCTCGGCGTTGTTGGCCTGAAAATACTCGCCACCACCCGCTTTCGCCATGCATTGCAACTGTGCGCTCTCTTTTTTGCTCAGGCCAAAACCCACTGTATGCAAAATAAAGTTGATGCCGGATGCCTTCGCGGCCTTGACCGTCGCACAGGGATCGCCACCGCAACTTTCGATGCCGTCGCTGACCAGCACCACCGTGGAGCTATTTTTTTCTTGGCGCAACATATCCATGGCCTGATTCACCGAACGGGCCAGCGGCGTCTTGCCCTTGGCATTCAGCCCCTTAATGGCATTTAATACGGCCTGTTTATCGTTTGTGCCCAGCTTCACCAGGGTTTCCACATCGTTGCAGTCACCCTTGCGGCGGTGGCCATAGGCCATCAAGCCGATGCGGCTATTACCCGGCAACTCCGGCACCAGCTTGCCCATCACCTCTTTGGCGATGGTGATTTTGGGTTTCCCTTTGATCTGCCCCCACATGCTGCCGGAGGCGTCGAGGATGAACAGTGTATTCGCAGTCGTGGCCGTTTTTGTCCCGGCATTTACCGCCGCCGAGATCGCCAACATGCCAAATACTAGAGCGACCCATCGACCTGGTTGACGGACTGTCATTCTTTCCCCCCTTGCCTGTTTAAGGAAATCTGGATGCTGGCTTGCGACGGCATGACGCCAAGCATGTTCAATATTGTAAGGCATAGTCATGCAGCCTCTTTTGAAGTATAAGGAGGATAAAAGCCCTTTTTCCTAAAGTCCACAGTTGTTAAACAGCCGATCACCCCATTTTTTGCCTAATTACTGCGGAATCTTACTGAATTCTGCCACCTTCGTTTGCCCTTAGGCCAACAAATGCCCCGCCGCTTACACTTGGGTAACAGCAACTTGAGTTGAAGGATCGGGTTTTTAGGGCCAGTCGAACAAACCCGCTTGCGGCGATGCCCTTGCCTCTAAATTCATAGGCTTGGCCGACGGTGGCGATGGGGTTATAGTCCTGCTTCGACTAGGCCCCCGTGGGAGAGTTCTGTTTACAGACGCCGAAGGCGCAACCCGCCCGGAAACGCTCAGGCCAAAGGACCGCGGGGAGGCGTCGACTCTGGAGAGCGATTGAGCCGTTAAAAGGCTATTTGATCCACCGAAGGGGCCAAGCTCTCAGGTGACCGGACAGAGGGGCGATGGGAATGTTTCCCATCGCCCTTTTTTTATGGCACGACACATTCCAGATAAAAACAATATGAATAAAAGAACTCCCTTGTACGAACAACACCAGGCCATGGGCGCCAAGCTTGTCGACTTTGCCGGTTGGGATATGCCCCTGCACTATGGGTCCCAAATTCGGGAGCACGGTCAGGTCCGTTCCGATGCCGGCATGTTCGACGTATCCCATATGGTGGTGGTGGATATCAAGGGCGCAGGCAGCAAAGAATACTTGTCTCTATTGTTGGCCAATAACGTCGGCCGACTCAAGACCGAGGGCAGGGCTATGTACAGCTGCATGCTCAATGCCCAAGGTGGGGTCATTGATGACCTGATCGTTTATCACATGAACGACCGCTGGTATCGCATGGTGATCAATGCCGACACTCGCGACAAAGACCTCAAGTGGATGCGTGACACTGCCGAGCAGGCCAGTGGGGTAGAGATAGTGGAGCGTGATGATCTGGCGATTATTGCGGTGCAGGGACCCCATGCCAGGACCAAGGTCTATGTGGCCCTGGGGGAGGGGCTGAAACAAAAAGCGGAAGGTTTGAGCCCCTTTGAGGCCACGACCATAGGCGAGTTGTTTGTGGGTCGAACCGGCTATACTGGCGAAGATGGGTTCGAAATCATCTTGCCTGCCAAGGCCGCTGAATTTAGCTGGAAGATGCTGGCCGAGGTGGGGGTTAGCCCTATTGGCCTTGGGGCTCGGGATACCCTGCGCCTGGAGGCAGGCATGAATCTTTATGGGGCCGATATGGATGAGTCGACTTCACCCCTGGTATCAGGTTTGGCCTGGACCATCGGTTGGGCGCCGGATACACGACGTTTTGTGGGCCGTGATGCCCTGGAACAGGAAAAGATGGCGGGACCGGGTCAGCAGTTGGTGGGTTTGGTCCTGCAGGGAAAGGGAGTGTTGCGTAACCACCAACGTGTGACCTGTAATAACAACGACGTTGGAGAGATTACCAGCGGAAGCTTCTCCCCGAGCCTGAGATGCGCCATTGCCCTGGCCCGCGTGACGATGGATGTTGCTATCGATAGCCTGTGTCAGGTGGATGTGCGGGGAAAATATCTGGACGTACGTGTCGTCAAACCACCGTTTGTGCGCAACGGTAAAAGTCTTTTGTAAGTCTTCAACAGAGGGAGAAAAGCTTGTGAGCCATGCCAATAATGATTTGCGTTACACCCAGTCCCATGAGTGGGTGATTCAAATTTCAGACGGCGCCGTGGAGGTTGGTATTACTGATTATGCCCAGGATCTCTTGGGTGATATGGTCTATATCGACTTGCCGGAGGTCGGTGACAATCTGACGGCGGGGAAAGAATGTGCTGTGGTGGAATCGGTCAAGGCCGCCTCTGATATCTTTGCGCCTATTAGCGGTGAGGTGAGTGAGATCAATGAGGTCTTGAGTGACACACCTGAAATTTTGAACCAGGATGCCCAGGGTGGTGGGTGGTTGTTTCGTATGATCCCCAGTGATGCTGCAGACCTGAACGGGCTGCTGGATGCGGATGCCTATCAGGCCCTGGTCGAACCTGACGCGGGTTAAAGTGCCCGATCGTAGTCACTGCTAATCGATGATGAGTTGAATACCACGCATGCCTTTCATCCCCCACACTGAGGCCGACATTCAGTCCATGCTCGCCAAAGTCGGCGTGTCTTGCATTGAAGATCTGTTTGATGAAATCCCTGGTGAGCTACGTTGCGGTGGTCTCGATAAGGTTGCCGACAGTTTGAGTGAGATGGAGATCAATCGCCTGATGCTGGAGCGGGCAGAGCAAGATGGCCGCTTTGTGAACTTTATTGGCGCCGGTGCCTATGAACATCATATTCCGGCGGCGGTGTGGGAGCTGACCACCCGGGGTGAGTTCTATAGTGCCTATACCCCGTATCAGGCCGAGGCCAGTCAGGGCACCCTACAGCTGATCTATGAGTTTCAGACCATGATCACCGGTCTCACCGGGCTTGATGCTGCCAATGCCTCACTTTATGACGGCGCCTCCGGGTTGGCCGAGGCGGTGTTGATGGCGGTGCGGGCCCACAAAAAAGGGCAATGCATTTTGATGCCAACAACGGTGCATCCGGTGTATCGGCAAGTGGTTGAATCGGTAGTCACCCATCAAGACATCGCTGTTGAGGAAATGGGATTCGATCAAGGGACGGGTGTGACCGGTATGGAGGCCTTGGAAAAACTGGACCCCACCGGGGTTGCTGCCCTGGTGATACCACAGCCTAATTTTTTTGGTGGCCTGGAAGATGTGGACGGGCTGACCGACTGGGCCCATGCCAACGGCATGTTAGTTATCGCCTTGGTTAATCCTATTTCTCTTGCACTGTTAAAACCGCCGGGAAAGTGGGGGGAAAAAGGTGCTGACATCGCTGTGGGTGAAGGTCAGCCTTTAGGTGCACCGCTGTCATCGGGTGGCCCCTATTTTGGATTTATGAGTTGCAAGCAAAAACTGGTGCGCCAGATGCCTGGGCGAATCGTCGGACGTACTGTGGACATGGACGGTCGGCCTGGGTTCACCCTCACCCTCCAGGCCAGGGAGCAACATATCCGGCGTTCCAAGGCCACTTCCAATATCTGTACCAATCAAGGCCTGCTGGTAACTGCGGCCACCGTTTATATGGCCCTGCTGGGACCCCAGGGTTTGGCCGAGGTGGCCCGGCGCAGTCATGCCAATACCCGCGAACTGGTCAGTCAGCTTAGTGCCATTGAGGGTGTGAAGCAGGTGTTTAGCGCCCCCTATTTTCATGAGACGGTGTTACGCCTGGATAGCCCGGCGCTGGATGTCTTGCGCGCCCTGGAGGCCCAGGGAATTATCGGTGGTTTGGGTCTTAAGCGGTATTATCCACAATTGGGGGATACTATCCTGGTGTGCGCTACCGAAACCCGTACTGGGGAAGACATTGCGCATTACGTCAAGGAGATGGAACGTATTATCAGCAAACGACGGCTTGATCCGCCTTGCGCCCAAAAGGTGGCGGATAGCCGATAAATAACAAATACTATAATACTGTCCAATTGTTTATATGCCGGTGAGCCAATTGAGGAGGTAACACATGGCCAATATTACTTTGAAAGGTGATGCAATCAAGACCAACGCTGACCTGCCGGAAGTGGGCAGTGAGGCCCCTGACTTTACTCTGGTCGATGGTGACCTCAATAACGTGTCCCTGGCCAACTACAAAGGCAAGAAAAAATTGATCAGCATTGTGCCCAGCCTGGATACCGGGGTCTGCGCCACCTCCACCAAGGTCTTCAATGAACACTTTGCCGGACGTGACGATGCCGTGGCTTTAATTGTGTCGGCGGACCTGCCTTTTGCCCAGAAGCGCTTTTGCGATATGGAAAAGGTCGGGAATGTTCAGGCCCTGTCCATGATGCGAGATCGCCACTTTGCCAAGGACTATGGAGTGCTCGTTGAAGATGGTCCCCTGGCGGGTATTACTGCGCGGGCGGTATTGGTATTGGACGAAGACAACACGGTGTTGCATGCTGAGTTGGTGCCCGAGATTGCCCAGGAGCCCGACTATGATCTGGCCATTGCCGCGATCAAACCGAGTTCAGGGAACGCTGATTAGAGTTGATCAGTTGGCAAGCATACAAAGACTGCTTTAAGGAGGCGTAATGAAACGAATGGTATTGACTGCACTCGTCGCGGCAACCCTGGTGGCCTGTGATTCAGCCGATAATCAACTCGAAAAACAGTCCGAATCTACAGTAGCCGACACCGCCACGCCTGGTGAACAGGTGCCTGCCACTAAAGTGGTGTCTGCACCGGCTAAATTGGCCGACTATACTATGGCCGCAGAAAAGGTGGCCGACGGTGTGTATGCCATCATTACCCCGGCGCGGGATTTTCCCAACCCTCAAAACAAGGGCTGGAACTCCAACAGTACATTTGTGGTAACCGGGGATGGGGTGTTGGTCGTTGATACCGGGTCTTCCGCAACCATTGGCACTGCTTTGCTTAACACCATTCGCACTGTCACCGATAAACCTATTAGGTGGATCGTTAACACCCACGGTCATGGCGACCATTGGCTGGGGGGCACGTCCATCGCCTCGGCCCAGACCGAGGTCATTACCAGCACCAAGGTGAAGGAACGCATCAAAAATGAGTTGGGATATTGGGTCGATCTTTTTAACCAGATGTCCGAAGGTGCCATCGGCAACGATTCCAAGGCTTTGATTCCTACCACAACTGTCGATGAACGTACTACGCGGAAGATGGGTGGTGTTGAGGTGACCTTGATTCCCTCTGGCGATAGTCATTCACCAGGAGACTTGCTGGTATGGCTTCCCAAGCTTAAAGTTTTGATCGGTGGTGATGTGCTCTATACCGACCGTGCCCCGGGGACCTTTGAAGGCAAGATCGGCCAGTGGATCAAACTGCTGAAAGAACTGGAAACTCTGGACGTCGTCAAGATGATTCCGGGTCATGGTGCGGTGGGGGACGGTCAGGACATCATCAATGAACGCAAGTATTTTGAAATTATCTGGAACGCGGTGGCCAAGGCGGTAGAAGCCGGTCAGTCGGATTTTGAAGTGTTACCCGTCATCAAGGAACAGTTGATCGCCTATGAAAAAATCTATCCGGGCCTTGAGAAACAGATTGGCCGTACCGTGTCTCACGCCTATGCACAAGCCGAAGCAGCGGCGTTTTGATTATTTAAAAGTAGGTTCCTATGCTTATTTTTGAACGATCTAAACCCGGACGCTACAACGGTGCTCAGTTTCAACCCAGTGATGCCGATGTCAACGATATCCCGGCGGCGCTGTTGCGGGATGATCCCATCGGTTTACCCGAGGTGTCGGAGATGCAAACGGTGCGTCACTACACTCAGCTATCACAAAAGAATTTTTCCATTGACACCCATTTTTACCCCCTGGGGTCTTGCACCATGAAGTACAACCCGCGGGCTTGTAACACCCTGGCCATGTTGCCGGCGTTCCTGGGCCGTCACCCTCTGGCCCCGGCCAGCACCGGGCAGGCCTTTTTGTGCTGCATGCATGAATTGCAGGAGATACTAAAAGAGATCACCGGCATGCAGACAGTGTCGCTAGCGCCCTTGGCGGGGGCCCAGGGCGAGTTTGCCGGGATTGCCATGATCCGTGCTTATCATGAGGCCCAAGGGGATAGCCAACGCACCGAGATCCTGGTGCCGGATGCGGCCCACGGCACCAATCCCGCCACCGCAGTGATGTGTGGTTATAAAGTTAAGGAGATCCCCACCGATGTCCAAGGCGATGTGGATGTGGAAGCGTTAAAGCAGGTGGTGGGCCCACAGACCGCCGGGTTGATGTTGACCAACCCCTCAACCCTGGGTGTGTTTGAACGTCGGATACAAGAGATTGCCACGGTGCTGCATCAGGCCGGTGGCCTGTTGTATTACGATGGCGCCAACCTCAATGCCATCCTGGGTAAGGTTAAACCTGGGGACATGGGCTTCGATGTGATCCACATGAATCTGCACAAGACATTTTCCACTCCCCATGGGGGTGGTGGGCCTGGCGCGGGTCCGGTAGGTGTAAGCGAACGCCTGGCGCCCTTTATCCCGGTGCCGGTGGTGACCGAGCACTATGGTGAGTATCGCCTTTTGAGTGAAGTGGACCTGCCCCACACCATTGGTCACCTGTCGGCTAACATGGGCAACGTGGGTGTACTCCTGCGCGCCTATGTCTATGCGCGCATGCTGGGCCGTGAGGGTATGCATCGGGTGGCGGATTTTGCCACCTTAAATGCCAACTACCTGATGGTGCGTTTGCAGGAAGAGGGTTTTGAACTCGCCTACCCATCCCGTCGCGCCACCCACGAATTTATTGTCACCCTGAAAAAACTCAAAGACGAGACCGGTATCACCGCCATGGATGTGGCCAAACGACTCTTGGACAAGGGCTATCACGCCCCGACGACGTACTTTCCCTTGTTGGTGCCGGAGTGTCTGCTCATCGAGCCCACCGAGACCGAGAGCAAGGAAGAACTGGATGGATTCGTGGCCGCGATGAAGGAGATCCATGATGAGGCCTATGACGATGCCGACATGATCAAGGGCGCGCCCTATAGCACACCGGTACGGCGCCTGGATGAAGTTAAGGCGGCGCGGGAGCTTGATCTTGTCTGGCAGGCGCCTGACGATTGATTCTGTCTCCACCTGTCAGAGATAATGACTCTCGCAAAGGCGCAGAGAGGGAAGGGGCGCACATCCTTTTTTCTTGTGCGCGGTGCGCCGTCTTTGTGCTTTTTGTTTTCGCCTCTTTCGTTCTGGGCGGATGTCAGCCTACTGACCCCAAACCAAATTTGACCCACACCCCAACGGATACATGGGGAGCATTTGTTAAGCGGGTAGACAAACTTAGCGGTCCCGACCTCTACTATGAAACCCAGGGACAGGGTTCACCGGTCTTGTTCGTGCATGCCTTTGCCAATAACCTCAGCACTTGGGCGGATGTGCGTGGGCCTTTGTCCCGCGATCACAAGCTGTGGATGTTAGACCTTAAAGGTTTTGGACGATCCCCCAAACCGGATGATGGGCACTACAGCATTTATGATCACGCTGCCCAGGTGATCCGATTCATCCGCCGCCATGATTTAAGCCAGCTCACCCTGGTGGGCCATTCCATGGGGGGTGGGGTGGTGTTGGCGGTGAGCCTGTATCTTATTGAGCACGAGCCGGATCGTATTGTCCGGCTGGTGCTCATCGACAGCGCCGCCTACCCACAATCCTTGCCAATTTTTTTGAAATTATTGCAACTGCCGTTGTTACCGGACCTTCTCGGACCCGTGTTGTCCAAAAAGTGGTTGGTTCGAATGCTGTTGCAACGTCTGTACTATAATGACGCATTGATCCGTGATGCGGATGTGGACACCCTGGCGATGGCGTTTGCTCAGCCCGGCGCCAGCCGGGCCCTGATCCAGACCGGGCGCCAGATTCGGCCCAAAGACCACCGCGAGATAAGCCGTCGTTACACCGATATTACCCTGCCGACGGTGATTCTCTGGGGCCGGGAGGATATTATTGTCCCCATCGCCATGGGTGAGCGCCTGCATCGGGCCATAAAAGGCTCTGAATTCATCATCCTGAAAGGCTGTGGCCACATGCCCCAGGGGGAATGCCCGCAACGCACGGCGGCCATCATCGAAAAATTTCTACAACAACACGAGGCGAACGAACTTGTTCGTCTAAATAAATAGGGAGGCCTTGTGTCTATATTGGTTTGCGGTTCTTTTGCCTACGACACCATCATGGTGTTTCCGGATAAATTTAAAAATCACATCTTGCCGGACAAGGTGCATATGCTAAATGTGTCATTCATGGTGCCGGAAATGCGCCGCGAGTACGGAGGGTGCGCCGGTAATATTGCCTATAATCTTTCCCTGCTCGACCAGGACGTCACTCCCATGGGTACCGTGGGTAAGGACTTTGGTCTGTATGGGGATTGGATGGACATGGTGGGCCTCAATCGCACCCACGTCACCCAGGTGGACGGGACCTATACCGCCCAGGCCTTTATCACCACCGACATGGACGACAACCAGATCACCGCCTTCCACCCCGGCGCCATGGGCCATTCCCATGTGAACAAAGTGGGTGACGCCAAGGATATTGGCTTGGGTATTGTATCGCCGGATGGTTACGAAGGTATGATCGAACACGCCAGCCAGTTTGCCGACGCCGGGATACCGTTTGTGTTCGACCCCGGACAGGGTCTGCCCATGTTTAATGGCACCGAGCTGGAGTTGTTGCTGGAGCAGGCCAACTACCTCAGCGTTAATGATTACGAGGCCCAGATGATGCAGGAAAAGACCGGGTTGAGTCTGAAACAAATAACCGAACGGGTCGAAGCGGTCATTGTCACCAAGGGGGGTGAAGGGTCGGAGATTCACATCGGCAAAGCATCCCACACCATTCCCTCTGCCAAAATCCGGACCCTGAGCGATCCCACCGGCTGCGGTGATGCTTACCGCGGTGGCCTGCTTTATGGTATGAGCAAAGGCATGGACTGGGAAACCACCGGGCGCATCGCTTCACTCATGGGCGCCATCAAGATCGAAAAACATGGCACCCAGAATCATAAATTTACAAAGGATGAATTTGCGGAACGGTTTAAGGAGAGCTTTGGTTTTGATTTGAATTAAGGTTGATATGGTTTTTTGCCGCGAAGGCGCAACGACGCAAAGGATTAAGATCAGCGGTTAAACGCGGAGTGCGCAGAGGAAAGTATGGGGGTATTTGAGCTTTGAAAACACTAAAGCATCTGTTTGATAAGAATTTGGCGTGGGCAACCTCAATTAAGGAAAAAGACCCAGAGTTTTTCTCACGATTATCCAAGCAACAGGCTCCCGAGTATCTATGGATTGGCTGTTCAGATAGCCGAGTTCCTGCGAACGAAATAGTAAACCTGC
>ENA-ORDP01000141-ORDP01000141.1-marine-sediment-metagenome-genome-assembly--contig:-NODE-141-length-47236-cov-4.017889_pt1 | contig 47236 bp, 35 predicted proteins | sample MGYA00248627_ERZ508539 | MGnify/ENA primary metagenome ERZ508539 (study PRJEB26208, sample SAMN05571518) | marine sediment metagenome | biome: deep sea; feature: Hydrothermal vent; material...
TTCCATAAAGACCCTAGCCTGAATCCCGCGCCCGCCTCCGCAGCGCAAATCATACGACGAACGGGGCGCTTGATGGGCGTGGCCCGCGTCTCCATAATACGGCACAGCATCGTTATTTTGTACGCGGGAGGGAAGTAATGTCCGAAACCAAGACCTATGAGGTGCCTGCCGAATGGAAGGCAAAGGCCCATGTGGACCACGACAAATATCTGGAGATGTACAAGCGCTCGGTCGATGACCCGGACGGTTTCTGGGGCGAAGAGGGCAAGCGTCTCGACTGGATGACGCCCTATACACGCGTCAAGAACACGTCCTTCGACTATGACAATGTGTCGATCAAATGGTACGAGGACGGCGAGCTGAATGTGTGCGCCAACTGCGTCGACCGGCATCTCGACACACGCGGCGACCAGACCGCGATCATCTGGGAAGGTGATAACCCGAATACAGACAAACACATCACTTACCGTGAGTTACATGAACAGGTCTGCAGGCTTGCAAACGTACTGGTAGCACGCGGCGTCAAAAAAGGTGACCGGGTCTGTATCTACATGCCGATGATACCTGAAGCGACTTATGCCATGCTGGCCTGCACCCGTATCGGCGCTGTTCATTCTGTCGTATTCGGAGGTTTTTCACCGGAGTCGCTCAAGGACCGTATTCTGGATTCAGACTGTCAGACAGTGATTACCGCTGACGAAGGCCTGCGTGGTGGCAAGCACGTGCCGCTCAAAGCCAACACCGACAAGGCACTGAAACAATGCCCCAATGTACACACCGTACTAACGGTCAAACGCACCGGTGGCGACATCGACTGGCACGACAAACGTGACATCTGGTATCACGAGGCTGTCGCTGACGCGGAAAGCGAGTGTCCGGTAGAAGAAATGGATGCCGAAGATCCGATGTTCATACTCTATACCTCCGGCTCCACCGGCAAACCCAAAGGCATCCTGCATACTACCGGCGGTTATCTGGTATTCGCTGCTATCACCCATAAATACACCTTTGATTACCACGATGGTGAGGTGTACTGGTGTACGGCCGATGTCGGCTGGGTAACCGGGCACACCTATATCGTTTATGGCCCACTCAACAACGGCGCAACCAGCCTGATGTTTGAAGGCATACCCACCTATCCGGATGCCTCACGTTTCTGGCAGGTGTGCGACAAACATCAGGTCAATATTTTCTATACGGCCCCAACTGCACTTCGTGCATTAATGCGTGAAGGTGACCAGATGGTCACCAGCACATCACGGAGCAGCTTACGCATACTCGGCACCGTCGGCGAACCGATTAACCCGGAAGCCTGGGAATGGTATTACCATGTAGTCGGAGACGGACGCTGCCCGGTGGTGGACACCTGGTGGCAGACCGAAACAGGTGGCCATATGATCACCCCGCTACCCGGCGCAACCGACCTTAAACCCGGCTCAGCGTCACGACCCTTCTTTGGCGTGGTACCGGGTATCGTAGACAATGAAGGCAAGTTACTGGAAGGCGAGGCCTCTGGCAATCTGGTCATCACCCGGCCCTGGCCGGGGCAGTTGCGCTCTATTTATGGTGACCACCAGCGTTTTATTGATACTTATTTTACCACCTACCCCGGCATGTACTTCTCCGGCGACGGTGTCCGTCGTGACAAGGATGGCTACTACTGGATTACCGGCCGCGTCGATGATGTATTGAATGTATCAGGCCACCGCATGGGTACTGCCGAGATTGAAAGTGCGCTGGTGCTACACAAGGCGGTCGCCGAGGCCGCAGTAGTAGGCTACCCGCATGATATCAAGGGCCAGGGAATCTACGCCTATGTCACCCTGTATAAAGATGTCGAGACATCTGAAGCACTGCGCACAGACCTGATCAAACATGTACGCACTGAAATAGGTGCCATTGCCTCCCCCGACATCATCCAGTGGGCACCCGGCCTGCCCAAGACCCGTTCAGGCAAGATCATGAGGCGCATCCTGCGCAAGATCGCTGCCAATGAGCTGGATACCCTGGGTGACACCTCCACACTGGCTGACCCAAATGTGGTTGAAGATCTGATAGAGAATCGGGCGAATCGGTGAATATACTAAAGGCCATGACGTCACGTATCATTGTTTCATTCCCGTCCGGCTAGCTCCCTCTCCCTTAGGGAGAGGGTTGGGGTGAGGGGATCAAAAACACAGGTGAACACATCATTTATCCCCTCATCCTGGCCTTCCCCCTGAGGGAAAAGGGAAAAACCTTACCCTAATCAACTCTCACCCATGCATGAATTAAACATTCACTATCAATGATCCCCCAAAGTAAATTCAAACCCGCCTGGTGGCTGCCCGGCCCACACCTGCAAACCATCTGGGCCAACCGCATCAGACCAAAACCCGCGATCACCCTGAAAAGGGAACGCATCGAACTGGATGACGGCGACTTTATCGACCTGGACTGGAATGATCAGCAAGGTGGGCCACTAATACTGATCCTGCACGGACTGGAAGGCTCCAGCAACTCTAACTATGCCGCCGGCATCCTGCGCAGCTTCAGCCAGCGCGGCTGGACTGCTGTGTTAATGCATTTTCGTGGCTGTAGCGGTGAGCCCAACCGTCTGGCAAGACGTTACCACGCTGGCGAAACGGATGACCTGACGCTTATACTCGAACTACTCAGACAACGTTACCCAGACAGACCCGTGTTCGCAGTCGGCTATTCGCTCGGAGGCAACGTGCTGCTCAAATGGCTGGGCGAAACCGGTGAAAATAACCCACTCAGCGCAGCCCTGGCCATCTCCGTGCCCTTCAAGCTGGCTGATTGTGCCGAACGCCTGAATCACGGATTCTCCCGTATCTACCAGAAAATCTTGCTTACAATTATGCTGCGTGCAACCCGGGAAAAATATGCCCGGCGCGATGGTGTCGATCTGCGTATAACAAAGCAACTGCATACTATCCGTGACTTTGACAAGCGTATTACCGCTCCGCTGCATGGTTTCAAAAATATTGAGCACTATTACGGCGACGCATCCAGCTACCAGCACCTCAAACATATCATGACACCCACGCTGTTGCTGCACGCACGCGATGATCCGTTTATGTGGCCTTCTACCCTGCCTATAGAAAACGACCTGTCAGATCGGGTGACACTGGAGTTAAGCCCTGATGGCGGGCATGTAGGTTTTGTCAGTGGCTCGCTACTCAGACCAGTGTACTGGCTGGAGTATCGTGTCCCGGAATATATCGAAAGTTTTTTATAGTTTTAGCGATCCGCACACAGCCGTAGGATGCGGTTCGTCCCTCACCGCATCCTACGCTACTAATTAACAACCAACCATGCACAAAAAAGGGACCCGAAGATCCCTTTTTTATTCAGGCAGCTTTAAAACTAAGCCTGTTCAACACCCTTCATACTCAGGCGTATACGGCCCTGCTTGTCTACTTCCAGAACCTTAACCTTCACAACGTCACCTTCGGTCAGTTTGTCGCTGACGTTCTGTACGCGTTCTTCTGATATCTGTGAGATGTGAACCAGACCGTCTTTGCCTGGCAGGATGGTGACGAATGCACCAAAGTCCATCAACTTGGCAACCTTGCCATCGTAGATGGCACCGACTTCAACATCAGCTGTGATCAGCTCTACACGGCGTCTGGCTTCATCACCTGCCGCCTGGTCTACTGAGGCTATCTTGACGGTGCCATCATCGTTGATATCGATACTGACGCCGGTTTCTTCGGTAATTGCGCGAATGGTTGCACCACCCTTGCCGATTACGTCACGTATCTTGTCAGGGTTGATCTTGAAGCTTTCGATACGCGGAGCAAAGGCAGACATATCGGTGTTGGGTGCACTAATTACCTTGGCCATTTCTGCCAGTATGTGAATGCGACCTTCACGAGCCTGCTCCAGTGCCTTGGTCATAATCTCTTCGGTGATACCGTCGATCTTGATATCCATCTGCAGTGCATTGATACCGTTTTCGGTACCGGCCACCTTGAAGTCCATGTCGCCCAGATGATCTTCATCACCCAGAATGTCGGTCAGTACTGCGAATTTGTCACCATCCTTGATCAGACCCATTGCAACGCCGGCTACCGGTGCCTTGATCGGTACACCGGCATCCATTAATGACAGTGAGGTTCCGCAAACAGAGGCCATTGAGCTGGAGCCATTGGATTCGGTGATTTCTGATACCACGCGTACGACGTACGGGAATTCATCCATGGTTGGCATAACAGCCAGTACACCACGCTTGGCCAGTCGACCGTGGCCGATTTCACGGCGCTTGGGGCTGCCAACAAATCCGGTTTCACCTACGCAGAATGGCGGGAAGTTGTAATGCAGCATAAAGTTGTCTCTGTAGCTGCCACCCAGTGCATCAATGATCTGTGCATCACGTTCGGTACCCAGCGTGGTTACCACGATTGCCTGGGTCTCACCACGTGTAAACAGCGCTGAACCATGGGCGCGTGGCAATATGCCGGTACGCACGCTGATAGGACGTACGGTGCGGGTATCACGCCCATCTATACGGGGCTGACCTTCGAGGATGCGGCCGCGTACGATCTGTTTCTCTAACTTGCCGAAGGCACCCTGTACTTCTGCCTCTGAAAACTCTGCACTGTCGCCGCCTGACAGTTTTTCTACAACGGCTTTGCGTGCTGCGCTGACCATGTCCTGGCGCGTTAATTTTTCTGCTACATCATAGGCCGCTTCCAGGTCGGCCTTGCTGGCAGTCGTCACAGCCGATTCGGCCGCTTCGTTACCAGCCGGTGCCTGCCAGTCCCAGGATTCGGTACCCACTTCTTCAGCCAGCTCTTTAATCGCCTTGATGACTGCCTGGCCTTGCTCGTGGCCGTACATGACTGCGCCCAGCATGATTTCTTCAGACAGCTCTTTTGCTTCTGACTCCACCATTAATACTGCATGTTCGGTACCGGCGACCATCAGGTCCAGGTCTGATGTCTCCATTTCGGTGGCTGTTGGGTTTAGCAGGTAATTGCCATCTTTGTAGCCTACGCGTGCTGCCAGTATAGGACCATTGAAAGGCATGCCTGATATCGCCAGTGCTGCTGATGCGCCAATCATTGACGGTATTTCTGTGTCAATTTCAGGGTTCAGTGACATAACGGTAATGATGACCTGCACTTCATTTTTGAAACCTTTTGGAAACAGCGGACGTATCGGGCGATCGATTAAACGTGATGTCAGTGTCTCACCTTCGCTCGGACGACCTTCACGACGGAAGAAACCGCCTGGAATCTTGCCGGCGGCGTAGGTTTTTTCCTGATAGTTGACGGTCAGAGGAAAAAAGTCGCGTCCTTCGTCTGCTGTTTTCATACCAACAGCTGTCACCATGACAACGGTGTCTGACATGTTAACCAGCACTGCGCCGGATGCCTGTCGTGCAATCTCTCCGGTTTCAATGGTTACGGTATGTTCACCATACTGAAAGGTCTTTTTAATGGCTGCCACGGATAGTTACCTGTTTTGTTATTTAGTGAGGTGGGAACGAAGGGTTAACGACGCAAGCCAAGACGCTTGATCAGATCCTGGTATCGAGGTGCGCTCTTCTTCTTCAGATAGTCCAGCAATTTACGGCGCTGGTTAATCATACGCAGCAAACCACGACGTGAATGGTGGTCGTGTTTGTGAGTACCGAAATGATCGGTCAGGTGGTTAACGCGCGTGGTCAGCAACGCGACCTGCACTTCCGGTGATCCGGTATCAGTCGCTTCGCGCTGATATTCCTTGACCACTACACTTTTCTGTTCTGCACTGAGTGACATGTAAACTCCTGAGTTCTAACTACCAGTAAATTCAAGTCGCACATTGTACCTATGCACGCCTCCAGTAACAAGCTAACAACGCAAAAAAGACTATACAGATCAGCCTTTTCCTGCCCCAAACAAACGCCGCGGGGCGACCATACCGTCTTCCTGTATTTCACCCACGCCGATAAACTGGAACTGTGGGTTAAACAGGCGTACCAGACCCTCTGTCGGGCTTTGTTTGACCAGCACTGGCTGCCCCTGACGTAGATAATATGTAGCATCTTCAGTAAGTTGCACATCAGGCCAGGCACCCAGTGCCGATTCTACCGAATGCATCAACTTATCCAATTCAGCATAACCACCGCGTGTTTCGCGGTCTGCCTGCTCCATTTCGCGTAAGACATCCAGCGTAATCATCCCGGCCGGATCCTGATAAGCGCCGACAGCCAGACGTCGAAGTTGAATCACATGTGCCCCGCAACCTATTGATTCTCCAATATCTTCAACAAGTGTGCGTACATAGGTGCCTTTTGTACAATGAACTTCCAGTTCAAGCTCATCTTTGTTCAGCGATAGTAATGATAACTCATAAATAGTTACCGACCTGGCCTGGCGTTCAACTTCAATGCCCTGACGCGCAAGATTATACAGCCGCTCGCCATTATGTTTTAGTGCTGAATGCATCGGCGGGATTTGCTCTATGTCGCCGCGATATTGATCGAGTACGGCTTCCAATCCGTCATGATCCAGTTCAGGAACTGAACGCTGCTCCAGTATGTCGCCTTCAGAGTCTGCTGTGGTGGTTTTTATTCCCAGCTTGCAGGTCACTGTGTAGCGCTTGTCGGCATCCAGTAAAAAACCGGACACCTTGGTCGCATCCCCGAAACAAATCGGCAACATACCGGTCGCCAATGGGTCCAGACTACCAGTGTGACCCGCTTTACGAGCGAAAAACAGCTGTTTGACTTCCTGTAATACCTTGTTTGAGGTCATTCCTCCTGGTTTGTCCAGCAGCAATATACCTGTGACATTTCGGCCTTTTTGTCGACGTGCCATTTGTACCTGTCTCAGTAAGTTAACGAATAGTTTGCAACAATCAGCATCAGAAACCCGGACTCAGCTGGATTCCGGATCGTCATCTGCCTGATCATCTTCTGCCACGGGGAAAGGATCAGCATTTCTGAGTAATGAGTCGATTCGCGCGCCACGATCGATTGATTCATCATAAAGAAACTTTAATTCAGGTATTATGCGCAATTTCATACGACGTCCAATTTGTGAACGTAAATAACCTGCCATTTTATTCAATATAGAAAGTGAAACTTCGCGGCTTTCGGGCTCACCCATGACCGTAATGTATACCTTGGCATAACTCATATCTCGCGACACATCTACGTGATTAACCGTAACCATGCCCAGCCGGGGATCGCGCACCTCGGAACGAATCAGTTCCGCCAGGTCACGCTGGATCTGTTCACCTACACGTCGGGTACGACTGAATTCAGCAGGCATAGTGTGCCAGGCTCCCTGTTAGCATGTACTTACAAGGTACGTGCAACGGTAACGCGCTCATAGACTTCAATCTGGTCACCCGCTGTAACATCATTATAGTTTTTAACGCCAATCCCGCATTCCACACCTGACCGTACTTCGTTTACATCATCTTTAAATCGACGCAACGACTCCAACTCACCCTCGTAGACAACCACGTTATCGCGCAAAACACGTATCGGGGCAGAACGCTTGATCATACCTTCTGTCACCAGACAGCCGGCAATAGCGCCCAGCTTGGGGGAACGGAAGACATCACGCACCTCAGCCAGACCAATAATTTCTTCCTTATACTCCGGAGCCAGCATGCCACTGAGTGAGCTTTTCACTTCTTCGATCACATCGTAAATGACGCTGTAATAATGTAAATCTACGCTTTCTTCCTCGATAACCCGTTTGGCCGCGGCATCGGCACGTACATTAAAGCCGATCAGAACCGCTTCGGATGCGACCGCCAGGTTGACGTCGGTTTCGTTAATGCCACCGATGCCACTGGCGACGATTTTGACTGCCACTTCGTCTGTAGACAGACGAGTAAGCGCATCCGTTAGCGCCTCGAGTGAACCCTGTACATCTGCCTTCAGTATCACATTAAGCTCGCTGAGTTTGCCACCTTCCATTTGTGCAAACATATTCTCGAGCTTGGCTGCCTGCTGGCGAGCCAGCTTGGCATGCCTGGATTTTTCCTGTCTGAAACTGGCCACTTCACGCGCCTTGCGTTCATCTGCCACAGCGATAGCTTCGTCGCCGGCATTCGGTGTGCCGGACATACCCAGAATCTCAACCGGGATAGAAGGGCCTGCATGTTCTATCTGTTTACCTTTCTCATCCAGCATGGCGCGTACACGGCCATATTCATTACCGAGCAGAACGATATCCCCTTTGTGCAAGGTGCCGCTTTGTATCAGTACCGTTGCGACCGGACCACGCCCCTTGTCAAGACGTGACTCAACCACCACGCCCTTCGCCGGTGCATCAACCGGCGCCTTCAGTTCCAGAATTTCGGCCTGCAGTAAAATCGCGTCAAGCAGGTCATCAACACCTTCACCTGTTTTTGCCGACACCGGCATAAACATGACATCACCGCCCCAGTCTTCCGGTACGACTTCTTCTGCCACCAACTCCTGTTTTACCCGGTCGAGCTGGGCATCTTCCTTATCTATCTTGTTAATGGCTACAACCAGAGGTACCCCTGCTGCCTTGGAATGCTGTATGGCCTCTTTTGTTTGTGGCATAACACCATCGTCTGCCGCAACCACCAAAATCACCAGATCGGTAACCTTTGCCCCGCGTGCTCGCATGGCCGTAAAGGCGGCATGGCCAGGAGTATCTATAAAGCAGATCATGCCCTTGTCGGTTTCGACGTGATACGCACCTATGTGCTGGGTAATACCGCCTGCTTCGCCATCGGCGACGCGGCTATCACGAATATAGTCCAGTAACGATGTTTTACCGTGGTCGACATGACCCATAATGGTGACTACGGGAGATCGTGGTAGCAGTTCCGCATCGGTTTCCTCAACACTAATCACTTCTGTCTCGACTGCATTCTCATTCAGCAACTTGACATTGTGACCCATCTCTTCAACCACTACGGAGGCTGTTTCCTGGTCAAGCACCTGATTGATCGTCACCATACTGCCAAGATTCATCATAATCTTGATGACCTCACCAGCTTTGACAGACATCTTTTGTGCCAGATCACCTACTGTTATCGATTCAGGGATGGCTACATCACGCACGATCGGTGCTGTCGGTTTTTCAAATCCATGCTCACCACCAGTAGCGATCTGGCGTGTATGGGTTTTTCTTTTCTTGTTACGACGGCCACTCTTGTCTGTGGAAACATGAAGTTCTGCACGGCCATAACGTGTGGTTTTATCAGAGCGCTTGCCCTTCCTGTCTGTGCGTTTTTCTGCTGCCTGCTGTGAAGCAATATCCTGCTTTGGCTTATCTGCTGATTTGACTACCGGTTTTTTGTCTGGTGTAGCAGCCTCCTTGCGTGTAAGTTCCTGCTGGCGTTTTTCTTCTGCCAGTCGCGTTTCTTCCTCAGCCTTTAAGCGAGCCTCTTCTTCTTCACGTGCACGCTTGTCTTCTTCAGCCTGTTTACGTTCTGCCGCTTCCCTGACGACCGCTTCTTCTGCTGCAAGACGCTGTTCTTCTTCCTGACGCACCTGTTCACGCTTGCGATTCTCTTCATCAATCACGTCACCGCGTTTGACATAAGTGCGCTTTTTTCGCACTTCTACGCTAACGCTTTTTCCTCTTCCCTGGCGGGAAGACACATGAAGCTCGCTCTTGGTTCTTCTGCGCAGTGTAATTTTCTTCGGACCACTACTTTCTTCTTCAGCATCAGCATCAGCATCAGCATCTGCATCTGCATCTGCATTGGTATTGGTATTGGCACCTGAAGCATGCTTTTTACGCAAATGCTCAAGTAATTGCATTTTCTGATCATCATTAATTGAGTCAGTTTCTTTCCCTGCTGGCAACCCGGCCTCACCCAGTTGTACGATCAGGCGCTCGACGGGAATACCCACCACTTCAGCGAATTGTTTTACTGTTACCTCTGACATTAATGTCCCCTAATCAGTCTGCCTTTACAGGCATCACCAATATTTACGTCTGTAATAATAATCGCCATATCCACTATGCCGTTGTATCGGATACGTATCAGCCCTGTTCCTGGGCTTCCTCAGTAAACCAGTGTTCGCGTGCCTTGATAATCATGGCCGCTGCGCGATCCTGCTCCATCGCATGAATATCAAGCAATTCATCTGTAGCCAGACCCGCAAAATCATCCAGCGTCAGGATCTTGTTTTTGAGCAGAGCCTTCGCCAGTTCTTCATCCATACCTTCCAGCTCTTTCAATTCCTGCTCAAGCTCAGCACCTTCAACTACTTCTTCGGCAACAATGGCCTGCGTTAACATCACGTCACGTGCCCGGTTACGTAATTCTTCTACTATCGCCTCATCAAACTCTTCAATATCAGCCAGTTCGGATGCAGGCACGTATGCAATCTCTTCAATCGTCGTGAATCCTTCCTGCGCCAGGATAGTAGCAACCTCTTCATCAACGTCTAGCTGTTTAACAAAGTTCTTCTGGAATTTTTCCAGCTCGGCCTCTGACTTGGTCTCGGCATCACTTTCAGACATCACATTCAGCACCCAGTCGGTCAATTCACTTGCCAGCTTCACGTTTTGTCCGCCACGCCCGATTGCCTGTGAAAGCTGATCGTCGGCCACTGCAATGTCCATTGATTCACTGTCTTCATCAACCATTATGGATTCCACCTCAGCCGGTGACATCGCATTGATAACAAACTGTGCCGGATTTTCATCCCACAGGATTATATCGACGCGTTCTCCTGATAATTCGTTGGAGATAGTCTGGACGCGTGATCCTCGCATGCCGACACAGGCTCCGATTGGATCGATGCGGCTATCATTTGATTTAACCGCTATCTTGGCTCGCAGGCCCGGGTCACGGGATGCGCCCATAATATTGATAAGGTCCTGCCCTACCTCCGGTACTTCGAGTTTAAATAATTCGATCAAAAACTCGGGGCGTGTGCGGCTGATGAACAATTGCGGTCCACGCGTCTCGGAAGAAACCTCATATAAGTAGCCGCGCACACGATCACCCGGTCGCAGGGCTTCACGTGGTATGAGTTCTTCCCGATAGATGATGGCCTCGGTACGTCCACCCAGATCGATGTAAACGTTACCTCTTTCCATACGCTTAACCACGCCGGTAACCAGCTCTCCAACACGATCCTCATACGCTTCGATAATTTGTTTGCGTTCTGCTTCACGCACTTTCTGCACAATGACCTGTTTTGCTGTCTGGGCTGCAATACGGCCAAAATCAACATTATCGATCTGCTCTTCTGTGTAGTCGCCTATCTCTTTATCAGGCTCGTCAATCTGTACGGCTGACAGCGACATCTGGCGTAATGGAAATTCCATTGGTTCATCATCTGCTATAGCCTCCCAGCGACGGAAGGTTTCATAGTCACCGGTCTCGCGATCAATCTTCACAGCTACTTCGATGTCTTTACCGCTTTTCTTGCGCGCCGAAGAGGCCAGTGCGGCCTCGATCGCCTCAAATATGATTTCCTTGTCCACGCCTTTCTCATTGGAAACGACATCGACAACCAGTAATATCTCTTTGTTCATGCTCAGTGCCTCCGACCAGCTGACTGAAATTCAGGTACTAGCCGTGCTTTTTCAATTGCATTAACAGGTAGTCGGCAAGTCTCACCATCGACAGACAGCAACACATCCTGACCCTCCAGACCCAGCAATTCGCCAGTAAACTTTTTTCTGCCGTCCTGGGGTGCATAAAGCTTTACGCGCGCCCGGTGTCCGGCAAACCGCTCGAAATGTTCGGCTTTAAATAACAGCCGATCCATTCCTGGCGATGATACTTCCAGTGAGTAGTGACCCGGAATAGGGTCCTCTACATCCAGCACACCGGATATCTGATGGCTGACACGCGTACAATCTTCCAGCTGGATACCGTCTTCGCTGTCGATGTAGACTACTAACACACTGTTTTTACTGCTTTTTGTAAATTCTGCACCAACAAACTCATAACCCATTGCAGTAATAACGGGCCCTATAATATCTTCCAGTTTATCGGGTAATCGACTCATTGCATCATCGCCAAAAACAAAAAAAGGGCCGATGGCCCATTTCCAGTACTACGGAAATTGTAAAAGACGTATTATAACCCCAACCTTCCTGGCTTGCCAACAATCCATAGCCGTAAATGCTGAATAAGACTATCTTTTTCAGTGATTATCCGAATCCCAGCCCGCTTTCCACTCTTGCATCGGCATGATCACTGGCTGGCGTCCGTTTTCATAAAACCAGGAGTCTACTGCATACAGCGCCCCGGACTGCTGGTCTTTGATAACTGCGGTTGTATGCGGCCAGGAAATGATTGAAGGATAACGTGTGCGCCGGTCTTCAATGCTATGCCAGTGGATCAGGCCATCAGATACCATCATGCGCAGGTAACTGGTGGTATTGGTTGATTCGTCGATACAGTCCATCTGGCCGTCACTGAACAGGCCTTCGAGATTTTTCCCCTTATCCCGGTCTGTACCTGTCTTGCGTCCAACCAGTTGTTCCATTTGGGCAATCGCTTTGGCGATACTTGATCGCTCTTGTTCAGGCGTAGTGGCAGGCGGGTTAAACAGCGTCTGGATACCCGACCATTCCGCAGCAGATAATGACTGCGTGACGACTGTGTCACAGCTGTGGTTATAACAGACTGAAAACCGTGCTCTGTCAGGACTGGTAATAATGTCATCGCGCACGAAGACTTCGGCATAGGACTGTGACGCCGTCAGTAACCAGACTGCAAAGGTTATCACGGCAGCAATTGTTGATGGTGTCATCATGTTCTCATACTGCAGAGACTGCTCCACCTACCCAGGCCTCCAGTGCATCCAGTATCTTCCAGGCCGCAGCATCGCCTTCATGTTGTACACGCAACTGCGCAATCTGCCTGCCATATTCATCCATGGTGATACTGCCTCCACCGTCTGCGTCATATAAGCGATGTTGGCAAAAATTCTGCCAGCGCTGACTTTCCTGCTCGGATAAATTTTCCGGCCATTTACGTGCCCGATAACGAAACAGAAGCTCCGGCAGACGTTTATCTTTAAATTCTAATTGCTTCTGCGCCAGCTCCTGTGCCGACAGGCTGCGCACCTTGTCCAGCATGTCACGGTCTGTATCACCGAGAAAACCATCATACAGGGCCAGATCGACATCATTTGCCGGGCTAAATTCCCGGCTACCATATGCCCTGGCTATACGCTGTATAAAGGCATCATTGTTGTTCACGATCTGCCTGTGTCGATTGCAGGCTTCTATATCTATAGATATACGCCGGGCTGAGGCCTGATCGAGTGTTGCTTGCGGAGCCAGTGCCGGACACTTGTTGATTTTCAGCGATTTGACCGGCAAGCGCTGCTGACCTTCTGGCAGGTCTGCCGATTTTGTAAACAGGCGCTCACTCAGTGTTTGCTGATCCAGCTCAAGGAATGGAGTCGGGTCCACACGTAAATCATAAACCAGTATGCTGTTTTTATTACCTGCTTCGCGTAGCAATGGTATGACCAGGGTGGTGCAGCCATTTTCAGATGGATACATACGCGAGGTATACAGCACCGATTTACGCCCGACCAGATCCAGCTGTTCAGCAGCCTTGTGTTTGCTGCGTAACTGGAACAGCCAGTCATACAGCTTAGGCTGTTTTTCACGTACCAGTCGCGCCAGCGAAATAGTTGCGCGCACATCAGACAAGGCATCATGAGCCGATTCGTGGCCAATGCCATTGGCTGCGGCCAGGTCCTCCAGCTTGAAGCTGGGACGACCATCCTCGTGTTGCGGCCATTGTATTCCGTCTGGACGCAAGGCATAGGTCATACGCACCAGATCAATGATATCCCAACGTGAATTTCTGTTTTGCCACTCACGTGAGTAGGGTTCAAAAAAATTACGGTACAGGGTATTACGCGTTACCTCGTCATCAAACCTCAAGGTATTATAGCCTACTCCGCAGGTTCCCGGTCTGGACAGTTCTTTGTGTATACGGGTAATGAATTGTGATTCCGTTTCACCCTTTTCGTAGGCCAGCTGCGGCGTAATACCGGTCAGCATGCAGGCTCCAGGTTGAGGCAGCACATCACCCGCTGGTTTGCAGTAGATCACCAGCGGTTCACCGATTTCGTTTAAGTTCTCGTCGGTACGTAAGCCAGCAAACTGTGCAGGTCGATCACGTCGCGGGTCAACACCGAATGTCTCGTAATCATGCCAGTAAAGCGATATAGACATCTGTTTACCATTCCTTCCAGGCGTTAATCATCGGAAAGTACAGCCCCCTGCGTACCGGGTTCTGCTCCATTTGCTGCATCGTGCGTGCATAGCGTTCCAGTTGTTCATAATAGCGGTCTTGCTCCCGATCCAGAAATTGATCCAGATTGCCCCCTTCATGCGAGCCGGTCTTGTAATCGATAACCCAGCGTGTGCCCTGTTTATCAATAAAGGTACGATCAATAATCATATGTTGAATACGTGTCCCTGCCACCGCACTGACCGGGTATTCACATCGGGCATCCTGATGCTGTTCGAAAAGTATCCATTGACCCCGCTCATCGCTTATACAATTATTCAATGCCCGAAGCACGCGCGTCAGTGCCGCTTTAATGCCCGATTCAGGTATGCCGTTATACAGTAACAATTGCCTGGCTACCGTTTCGTAGCTTGAACAATCTTTAATCCTGCCGGGACCGGTTGCCGATAATGCCAGTTGCTGTAACAATCGGTGTGCCACAATACCGATAATACGAGCAGACTCTCCCGCCCAGTCAAACTCTATCTCCTGGCTGACAGCTTCGACTACGGGGTCGTTTACCTGTACGCCCGCTGGTGGTTCCGGTCTTGTCCAGCTTGTGCTTAATCGAAAAAACCTGGCAATGGGCTGCTCCAGCTCATCCCCGGGCGTTTTGTCTTTCGGATTGTCGATTTTATCATGCGCCTGCGCAAAGGATTCTTTTACTATTGGCCAGAGTTGCTCCAGCATACTGCCCTTACGCGCACTGACACCGTTCTTTACCGTAAAAGTGGCGTGCCCCATCAGATGCAGATATTTTTTGGCACGAGTAACCCCGACATATAACAAGCGGCCGTTTTCGTAGTTACCCTTGTCACACTCCAGGTCTTTTATGTATCTGGCAGTCTGGTTGTTTTCCTCACCCACTGATTTTATCGGACCAAACACCAGCTCGGGCTGACCATCTGCACCGGTTCGTTCCAGCCAGTACAGTAAACGCGCATCATCTCCCCGGGTTGTTTTGCCCAAACCCGGCATGATGACCGTATCAAACTCCAACCCTTTCGATTTATGTATCGTCATCAGCTGCAAGCTGCTGTCGGCATTAATGTCCGCCAGTGCAAATAATTTTCCGACTTTTTCAAGAATGATTTGTGGTTCGATAACATCTTCCGATTCATGTAACTGTTCGAGCAACTGAAAGAAGACTTCTGTATCTTCAAGGTCGGTATCATTCATGACCGTAGCCGGACCACCCAATGCTATCCAGACTCCTTCCACCCATGCCCGCAATGGCCGTCTGTCACGCTGCATCAATGCGGCATCCAGAACAGGTAAAAACCGTTTGATATGATGCTGGCCTGCATCACTCATTCGTTCGATATGCGAGGTATCATGGAGTAAATCCATTATTGTCGAATCGAAGTCATCACGATTGTCACCCGTGAGAGTATAAAGATCCTGTAACAGTAATCCGCAAAAGGGGGCACGTAGCAAGGCCAGCCAGTGAATACGGTCTGCTGTCTGTATCAGCGCACAGCTTAGTGAAAGCAAATCCTGTATAACCGGTCTTTGTGCCAGCTGATCAATTTCGACTGCCTTGTATGCAAGATTATTGTTTTTAAGCTGGTGAATAATTGCTGTCAGGTGGCTTCTGTTACGCACCAGAACGGCTATGGTGTCAGACGCGTTTTGTTTTCTGGCGTTCAGGATCAATTCGATAATCTGTTGCGCCTCAGCCTGATCATCTTTATCAATATAAGGATGAATGGTAACAGCAGATCCGGTTTCCGCAGGCTTGTATGCACTGGAAGGCGCGTAGCTGACTGCACCCAGAACCTTGTTACTGCGTGCCGGGAGAATATGCAGAAAACTTTCATTGACCCAGTCAATCACACCCTGCTGAGAACGAAAATTGACAGACAGGCTTAAGGGTGTCAGCTCAATATCACCTAACCTGCCTTGCCAGGCATCAATAAACAAGCCTACCTCTGCCTCACGAAAGCGGTAGATAGATTGCATCGGATCACCGACCAGAAACAGGGTGCGACCATCACCCTTCTCCCAGCCTGCGATGAGTCGCCTGAACAGTTCCGACTGGTTCAGTGAAGTATCCTGAAATTCATCCACCAGAAGATGGCGTATCTGATAATCAAGCCGCAAAGCCAGGTTAGTGGGATTTTCTTCATCGCCTAATGCCTGTTTTGCACGCAGTGCCATTTCGGCAAAATCGACCTTGCCATGTTCACTGAATACCAGCGTCAGGTGGGTTGCTGATCTCAGCAGTATCCTGAACAGCGCATCGATCACTTCCCACTGCGAATCGGAATAGGCCGGGTCTGGCAGTCTGGCCAGTGCCGCCAGACTGATTTGCAACTCATTGTTATCCTGCACAGATTCCAGCAGGGCTTGCATGTCCTGTTTCATCTGTTTGTAAACGCCCTTCAATTGTACGTCAGGTGCATCTTTTTCAGTTGGAAAACCAATGGCTTTAGTCACACCTTTCTTCTTCCGCCATACATCATCCTTTGTTAACAGCAGGCTACGCAGGGTCAGCCATTGTTCCAGGTCAGTAACCAGTGATCCAGGTATCTTCTGCATATCACGACAACAATGTACCAGGTGCTGCTCCGGAAGATTGCCTGCAGCAAAACATACGAGCTCTGGCAGTTTATCAATGAATTCCGGTGGCAAGACAAGCTGCAAGTCTTGCATCGCCTGTACAACGATACGCGAGAGCACACCTTCGACCTCAGCGCGTTGCAATCTGGGGTGCTCCAGATCGACCACATGTCGTAGCCAGTGATCCCGTCGCGCCAGCATGTCAGCGACAAGGCCTTGCAGTTTATCTATTTGGTTATCAAGGTGCCTGAGAAGCAGAACCAGTGCATCAGACCATTCATTGCCGGCTTCCAGCTCCGCCAACATGGCCTGAGCGGCTTCCTGATACAACGCAGATGCGTCTTCTGCTATGCCAGGTACGACACCAAAACCGGAAAGCAATGGCATCTGACGTGCCAGTTCCAGGTTGAGTGAATCAATTGTCTGGATACGCATGCGTGCCGGGCTATCAAGCAGGTTCCAGTTATTTTGCTGATCCCGTTCCAGTGCCACGCGGGCAAGCTGTATGGTGAGCCTGTCGTGTGCCGAATCAGGCTCCTGCTTGTCTCTGGCTGATAGTAATGCCTGCAGGATGCGATCACGCATTTCGCTGGCTGCCTTACGAGTGAAGGTAATGGCCATAATTTCTTCTGGATGATCTACACAGGCCAGTAAGCGCAGGTAGCGCTGTGTCAGCAAACCGGTTTTACCCGATCCGGCCGGCGCCTGTACGATAAAGGATGCCTCAGGGTTAAGAGCCGATGCGCGTGCCCTGGCATCCTCTGGTGTGGGCAATTTACTCATAGCCATCATCCGGGTCAACATCACTTATGAACTGCATCTCATTGATACGACACAATACAGCAAGCTGGCAATAACTGGACGCACAGGTGGCACGGCCATTTTTAGGGTTAACACTGGCATCGCCCTGACTAAACCCCTTTGCCAGTCTTTCAATTTCCTGTTTCCATTCATCCAGCACGACAGGCCAGTTTTGCATCGCTTCCTTAAGTGATTTATTTCCTTTGGCCGGCGGCAAGTCAGGTATCATATCAGCTTGCTGTACAACGCCCTTGTATGCGAGTTCACCGGCACGTATCTGTCCAAACAAAACGGCTGCTATATCGCCTCCTTCTACTACGCTGTATAAAGGTAACTGTGGGTCATTGGGTCGCTCACCGAACCAGTCTCCTGGCGAAACTTTACCTGTTTTATAGTCGATAATTATCTTGCGCCCATCATCCAGTTCATCGATACGATCTATCCATAGATTGACACCCACACCATTAACAACCGTGCTTGTTTTTTTCTCAAAAGACCTGACCGTAAAAGAGGAACGATTTTTCTCTAGTGCCAGCCATTGCAGAGTGATATCCAGCAACCTGTCAACCTCAACAGCCCGGAACTGGCTACGGCGTAATGAGGAAAACCTGTTTTTATACGTCTCAACTGCCATTTCAATCTTTTCTCTGACAATTTCATCAAGTTTTTCCTGGGGTATTGCCAGTAGTGTTTTCTGGTCGACTACCTGCTGCCAGAGCAACTCCAGAACCCTGTGCAGCAGCTGTCCACGTTGCATCGCATCCATCCCTGAATGGGTATTAGCCATAGGCCTGGCCCCCAGTCGAAGTTCGGCAAATGCACGAAACGGGCATAATGACTGGTATTTGAATATGGCGCTTCCACCTGATGCCTGTTGGTGTGACAAGGCGGGGACGGCATCAGCACAAACCTGTTCCAGCAAAGCGCTTGCACGCACCAGGTCTCGCCAGCTGCTACCCTGCCAAAGCTCAAGTTCCTGCACATAAGTGTCGGGGAAATCTGTAATCAACGGGGCAGGACGTAACGACTCCTCCGCATTCTGTGCCGGGTAGCTGAACACGACTTCAGCTGCAGATCTGGAAAGCCGTTCTGTTATCACTCTGGCCACTCGTAGTTCCCGCTCCTGACTGGTATGAGGCATGTTGTGCCTGAGCTGCAGTGCCCGGGGTATAAATGGATCGGGCCGTGGTGACGGTGGCCATACGTTATCATGCAGACCCATGACCCATAGATGATCAAACCTTAGTCCAATCGCCTCGTATAAACCCAGTACCTGAACAGGTGTATCAGGTGTTTGCGGCTGAAATATCCGAACACTGGCCATATTTTTTATTCTGGCCAGGGCTGCTACAAATGAAAACTGACCCGCTATCGCATCAAGCGTACCAAAGTCAATTAATAATTTTTTCCATGCCTCGGCTATCTGATATTCATGACTGGAAAGCGTTCTGCCAGAAGCCCACCCAGCTACACTCAGCCATTTACCAAACCATACTGCCCACTCATTGGCACGGGCCTTTGCGGGGCAGGTTTTCTGCAGTGCCTTTAGTCCTGAAAAACGGCGCAGTAGCTCTGGGGTCAGGTCATCGTCTTCAGGTTGAATGTCACCGCTTGTACTGACAGGCCGTATAGTCAGCATGGCCTGGTAATGCAGTGTTGACAGAGAAATAAACGGATCACCCTGTTTAAGCAATTTACCTTCCAGTCGACTACGGATGGCGGCCTCATCTGCAGCCCCGGCGAGATAGGGTGAACGTAATATGCTGCCGACATCCTCCGTTGCCGATTCATTACCTGCCAGACCCAGAATGTGAACGGCAAGCCGTATAACTGCGTAACTGCCCAGTGGCTGCCCAAGAGAGATATTCCATGGCAATGAAATATTATCGCTGTCCGGTAACATCTGATCAGGGGCCAGCACACGCGTTAGTGTGTCGGTTAGTATTGTACGCACAGCCGCTAAATCCGGTACGACGATACCAATACGGCCAGCAGGCTTTTTTTCAAGGCGACCACGAGCCCACCGACAGGCCGCTTCGATCTCGGACCGGGTATCGGGAGCTACAAATCTTACTGATTTCCCGGCGCTTTCACTGATCGTGACATAACGCAGGATCACGCCAGCATCTGAGAGCCTTTCTGTCAGGTATGCCAACGCCGGCGTTAGCTCATCGAAACCCGTCAACATCAATTCATTCTCAGGCAACCAGGTTTTATTGCTGATCAGTTTTATCAACTGCGCAGGAATGCCGTTCTCGGTTAGCCAGTGGTTTTCACCACACAGATGTTCATATCTAACGGCCCATTCAGAAAAAGCCCGCGTATCTTCGTTAAGTGAAAAATCGGATTCTTGCCGTTGCAAACGCCAGTCTTGCATCAGCCGCCAGGCTCTCTGAGCACCTTTAGCTGTTGCCTGCGTCCGCAAGAGGCTCTGTGGGTGATGGCTTATTATCGATTCCCAGAGATGGGACTCCTGATCAGGCGTTAGTAATTGCAGGGGAGATACAGGTACTCCGGCCAGCACGACTTCTTCCCAGGTGCGGTACAGCCATGCTTTTACCGACAGCACATCAGGCGTTCGCCATGCGACCATGTCCTGTAATCGCATGTTGTGCTCATATTCACCCAGAATAGCGCTCGCGAGGCGACTGTTACCCGTTATCAGGGTTGCACCATTCTTAATTGCTGTTATCAGTTCATCGCGGCTGATAGCTTGCTGTTCAGTCATTTGGAATCAGGGCCAGTAAGACACATATCGAATTAGAATAAATTAACCATATCATACACTTTGCATGTAGTTTTGCCTGACATTATTTACCCAATCAGAATATCCCGGTACTTTATCCGGTTCATAACGTTGATCAATCGGGAATCGTTCATTTCAACGTACTAATATCTCTTGCCATCGATAGCACTGGTGCAGTTGGGTGAAGGTAAAATTGCAGCCGCTATGACTATCGCAGGTATTCTTGCTGGTGTGTGGATGTATCGTAAAGGGACCGCAACCATGTTTGAGTTTGACACCGGTATCTGCGGAGAGGAGTAAAACAGGCGAGCCGTATCGACATATATGCCGATACGGCTCGCCTGCTATCCATTGATCTGCTACCCGAATAGTAGCATTCGATTTTTTACTTCAACCGACCTAGCACCATCACTTCAACGCGACGGTTTTGCTCGCGGCCCTCTTCGGTCTGATTACTGGCGATAGGATGGCTGCCGCCTGCACCCACGGTCATAATCTTGGCTGGATCTACACCTGCCTGAATCAGGCTATCGCGCACAGTCTTTGCGCGTGCTTCGGAGAGTTCCTGATTTTTCTGTCTATCGCCCACATCATCAGTGTGGCCAATGACTTCGATATAAACTGCACGGGTTAACTTTTCTCTTCCTTCCATCTGGTTTTTTGCCAGTACTTTTTTACCCCGAATGGTAAGCTTACTGCTCCATGGTGTAAACAGTGCCACACTCGGAAATTTCATAACATCCAGTGCGCGTGCCTCACCAAAAACAATAACTTCAACACGACGATTGGTTGCACGGCCCGCATCGGTATCATTCGAAGCAATCGGCTCTTTAGCTCCCAGACCAATAACGCGTAGTTTTGAAGCCTGTGTACCCGTCCCAATCAGAAAATCACGAACAGTCGCTGCACGTCGTTTTGACAAGCCAATATTATACTTGGCATCACCCGTGCTATCCGTATGGCCAACTATGACAACAGCATAAGCCTGTGCCAACTCTGGTGTAATCTTGGCACGATAAGTTTCCAGACTTTTCGTGCCCTCCGCGGTCAGCTTGTCGCTATCGAATGCAAACATGGATGCGGCTGGAATAACAATCGCAACATTCATGCCAGTGGAGCCACCTTTTTTGCTCGTCACTGGCGCTTTAAGAATAACGTCATCACAGCCCACTATGACCGCATTTTTGGGTTCCCAGTCTGACGTACGCACACATGTTCCAGAACTGGAACGTGCGATGCCACCATCAGAACCGGTGACATACCCTGGCGCTGTTTCACGATCGGTACCAGCATAGGCTGCACTGGCGGCCAATAGTATCGGTACAATAAATCCGGTAATATAAAATTGAATACCTGCTTTTTTGACGTCCATAGATAACTATCCTTATACATTGGGTTCGAAATAATTTGTTCCTGATGTGCTGCAAACAATACAACAACATTGGTGTTTTATCTACACCACAATTAGCATTTCTTATTCAGACATTCAGATAGAATAAATTAGTCCAACTACCCCCCCGTTTTTCTAAAATACCAACTATTTTTTCTTTGTACTAAATGAGATCCCGTATTTCACATTACTTTAATGCTGTAATAGACCCAACTCGTCTGAATATCTGAAACTCACCAGCTACGTTTCTTGTCTTGATCTGGGATATTAAAAATTGGAGCCTGATTAGCCTGACTGCGCAGTGTGAAGAATGAAATTCACCCAAAAACATTTGTAAAAAACAGGCAAAAGAAAGGGTTTAGAGAGAATACCTCTAAACCCTTGGGATACTACTTTATTTGGTAGCGGGGACAGGATTTGAACCTGTGACCTTCGGGTTATGAGCCCGACGAGCTGCCAGACTGCTCCACCCCGCAACTGGTGTGCGCATACTAACGAGGTAGCGCGTTTATATCAAGTGTTTTTATGTTGAAATTGTTAAATACATCATCGTTCCCGGCCTGTCTCACAGAACCCTGACGGGTTACACCAAAGAAACCTTACAGGTTCATTATGGATACCCTAACCGCCGTTACGGCGATTCAGGGCAATTGTATTGCCTCACAGAACCCTGACGGGTTCATTGTGAGTACCCTACCTATCTTCGATAGGTCAGGGCAAAAAAAAACGGGCGCCAGGCGCCCGTTAGATTTTACTAGTCTTTATTATTATTTTAAATCAATAATCAAGGCTTAATGTAGTTGTAGCCTTTCTGCTCCAGATCAGCAATTTGTGCAACACCTGATGGGATGATCTTGGCATTCAGGTTGATTTTGTTTTTATCAATCTTCTTACCACGAATAGTGTTAGCACAGATCTGGAACTTAACTCCGCGGTTAGCCAGCTTCTGGATGGTTTCTTCGAAGGTGTGTCCCTTCTTGTCTTTAGTACCATCTACCAGTGAGAAAGCACCTTTGCTGTGTGTAACAACAATGATTTCAACATTCTTGTCGCCCAGTGCATTCAGGTGATTTTTAACATTACGAAATGCGCCGTACGCACTATCGAGATTGTTTACATGGTACACCACTTTTTGCTGCATATAACCATTTTTTGCAGGTTTCAGGTTCTGTTGTCCACCACCACAAGCAACTAATGAAGCACCCAGTACAACTGTAGTCGCAACCAGGGCAATACGTTTAATCTGACTCATACAAATCACTCCTCCAAATCTTATAAGTAATATTTTGTTAACAGTGTTATTTAGTGCAAGTTATATTCCATATTCTAGCGATGGATATAATTATATTATAATCATTATTAATCATAGTGTTATGTAAATATTAGTACATGTATTTATTTAAATAAGCTAATCTAAGCTTCCTTTTTATGTGCATGTTGCAGTATTTCATATGCAATTTTCATTGTTTTTTGCAATGCTTAACTGGTCTCATCGTAGCGGCGCAGCTTGCGCCACAAGGTTGTCTTGTCTATGCCTAAAATCTGGGCGGCCTTGGTCTTTTTCCCGCCGGCGCGATCGAGCACATGCTGTATATACTCCTGCTCCAGTCTTTCCAGGGATACAAAATCCTCCTCCGGAAAACGCATAACATCACTGTCAGTTCGTTGTGTTACCTGGGGCCGTCCAGCTTCCGGCCAACTCAGCACGGGACCGTCTGCAAGAATAATGCAGCGCTCTACAACATTACGTAATTCACGCACATTGCCATGCCAGTCGAACTCAAAAAGATGTCTCATAGAGACCGGATCGAAGCCCTGGATACGCCTGTCATAGCGTTCAGAAAATTCATCCAGGAAATGCTCTACCAGAGAAGGTATATCTTCACGTCGGTCGTTCAGTGGAGGAACATGTATATTCACTACGTTAAGCCGGTGATAAAAATCATGTCTGAAATCACCATTCGTAACCATTGCCGCCAGATCACGATTACTTGCCGCAATAATACGGATATCGATAGCAATCGGTTCTGTACTGCCCACACGTGTTACACGCTGGTTCTCTATAGCACGCATGAGCTTAACTTGCATCGCGTCCGATATATTACTGATTTCATCCAGGAACAGCGTGCCACCACTGGCCTGTTCCATAAGCCCTCTTTTTCTCATAGTGGCACCGGTAAAAGCGCCCTTCTCATGCCCGAATAATTCACTTTCCAGCAAGGTCTCGGTCAGTGCTCCACAGTCGATAACGACAAACGGAGAATCCTTGTTGGGGCTGTCATCATGCAAGGCTCGAGCTACCAGTTCCTTTCCGGTACCAGAGCCTCCTTCAATAATCACGTTACAGCGTACATCCGCCACTTTTTCGATTGTTGAGAAAAGTGTTTTCATGGCCGGCGTATCGCCAATCATACCAAATCGGTTTCGTTCTTCTCTAAGCTGTCGTTTGAGTAAACGGTTTTCATCCTTGAGCCGGACAGATTTCTGGGTGCGTTCGATGATGAGCCTGAGTTCATTGAAGTCGAATGGTTTTTTAATAAAGTCGGTAGCGCCCAGTTTCATCGCTTCCACCGCATTCTCAACAGAGGAATAGCCCGTCATGACCAGCACCGGTAAATCCTTGTCAATCTCACGCAGTATGCTTAGTAATTCAAAGCCGGTCATCCCTGGCATACGCAAGTCCGTTATTACCAGGTCAGCACCATTCCTGTTGATTTCATCAATCACGTCCTGACCTGACTGGAACGTCATGCACTGGATGTCACAACGATCACAGTGTCTTTGCATAACTGAGCAGGTTACAGGGTCATCATCTACAAATAATAATTTCATCTATATTTATTCCGGATTATCAAGCCATACTGCGCAATTGTGCTGATTCACCTGAGTCTGCGCCTGGCAACACTGGTAATTCAATGCATACTAACAAACCGTCATCCTGGCGATTTTCCAAAGTTATCGTCCCACCATGTTTATTAATAATTCCATAACTGACTGACAAACCGAGCCCTGTACCGGTACCTTCCGGTTTGGTAGTAAAAAACGGGCTGAATACTCTGGCAAGGTCTTCCTTACTGATCCCCTCGCCCTGGTCTGTAATTTCGATATGTATTTTGTCCTGGGCATCTCGGCGTGCCAACACACCAATGACAGAGTCCATATGTGACTCATGCATGGCATTAATCAATATATTTATTAGAACCTGTTGCAGCTGTGCCGCATCGCCAACCATAATCAGGGGATGTTCAATGTTCTTTTCCAGGAATATGTTTGATGTTTCCAGCCTGTGATTAAACACAGCCAGCGTACTATCAAGTAACTCCGCCATATCAAATTCTTCTGACCTGGGCTCTGTTTCACGTGCAAAATTCAGTATGCCCTGCACGATACGAGCACATCGCTTGCCTTCGTTCATCAATGCCTTTACATCTTCTTTTGACTGGGTATCTTTTTCTGGGATTGATTCATCAATAAGAGATGCGAGTGACATGATATTCATTAATGGATTATTAATTTCGTGACCAATACCTGCAGCCATTTGTCCTACAGCAGCAAGACGGTCGGACTGTCGTGCGGCAACCTCTGCCTTGTCACGTTCATTCTGGGCACGTGACAGTTTATCGCACAGATAATTAAATGCCTTACCCGCCAGTCCGATTTCATCACTTCGTTGATCATTGTATCGAGAGTGCTTCTCGCCGTCTGCAAAACGCGTGATGATCTGCGCCAGCTGATGCACTGGCCGGGCAAGTTTTACGGCAACAAACTGCGCTATGAGCAGACTAAGTATCACTCCCACCACAATCAGGCCGGTTATCCAGTTACGTAAATTGCCCAGTGGGGCCAGAATGGTATCCCGGTTACTATCGATAACCAGTAACCATTTGGTATCACGATCATCAAATGGTGAAAATTTACGATAGAAAAACATTCTTTCTTCTTTTGTTTCCACAACACCATGATCCTTAGCCTGTTTTATTGATTGCCATTGTTCCGGTGTTAACAGACGGCTTAGACGATAATCAGTACCGGACTGATTAGCGAAACGCTGGCTGGCATCTTTATGGTACAGAAATATACCGTCACGTTTAGCATCCTGATTTAGTTCTACGATATACGCCTTGCCCGGAAAGGCCCCCAGAGAAGCCTCAACTGCATCATCAAAACGTTTGCCCCACATGTTTACGATCAACATACCCAGACTGAATTCCAGCTCATCTCGGATCGGTGCAGTGTAGCGAACCATGGCCGGGCAAAAATCAACCTCACCCAGCACCTTTCCACGTTCGAAATCGGATACGTTTATTTCTTCATCCGCATTTTTGGCCAGTATGAAAAAAGGTTTGTAGGCGATATCCTCAACATAGGGTAAACCTTCCTTGCTCTTGTATTTATTGGCTATTAAATGCCCCTCTTTCACCTTTACCAGTGTTATACCATTTACATCCGTAAAACGTAGTGCCTGAATACTGGGCACCGTTGACTGGTAGTTAAGAAAGAAGGCCATGAGCTGGGTTGCACGTTCTTCGTAGTTATCAAATTCCTTATTCTGAAGCATCCGCGCAAAATCCCTGACCACAGGTACTTTTGATAAGCCACGTACCAGGGATTTCTGATTATTCATCAGCGTATTGATCTCGCCCGCCATTTTAATCAATGAGATATCAAGTTCCTCGCTGGTGCGAGTCTCAAGGTCGTGCTCGATATGGTTTACCACCCCAAACAATAGAACCAGCAGAGGTACTATTGCCATCAGGCTTAAAACAAGGAAAAGTTTTTGGCGCAGCAACATATCTACATATTAGCACAGGGTGCAAATTGCAGCTTATTTTTTATGGGGGATAATTAGAGATTTATAATATATGGTTTTTATAGCGTGATAGTTAAGCAAAAGCAGCAACACAGAGTGCCATCAGGGAGTTTGGTAAAATACCCAGTGCCAGGATAAGTATGCCATTCAGGCTAATAGCCAAACGCATGTCGGCTGAACCTTCAATGGCTATATCGGTTTCAGACTTGTCAAAATACATCAGCTTGATAATGCGTATGTAATAGAACGCGCCTATGACAGAGAAAAATACCGCTACCAGCGCCAGCCAGGTCATGTCAATATTAATCACCGCTTCAAGTACCCACAATTTTGCAAAGAAGCCTACTGTGGGTGGCACCCCTGCCATCGAGAACATCAATATCAGCATCACAAAGGCATACCACGGGTTACGCTGGTTTAAACCCTTGTAGTCGTCAAGACGATCTGCCTCGAAGCCGTTGCGACTCATCAGGATGATCATGCCAAACGCACCCAATGAGGTCAGCGCATAGGTAATGGTGTAGAACATCGCTGCGGAATAACCGGCCTCGTTGCCAGCCAGAATACCCAGCAACAGAAAGCCGACATGTGAAATCGTCGAATACGCCAGCATACGTTTCAGGTTGCTTTGTGCTATCGCGATCACATTACCGATACCAATAGAAAGCACGGATAACATGATCAGCATCGTTTGCCAGTCTGTCTGCAATCCCGGCATGGTCTCTGCAAGTAAACGTATAACCATTGCGAACGCTGCAATTTTAGGGGCAGAAGCGATATACAAAGTCACCGAAGTCGGAGCACCATGATAGATATCGGGTAACCACATGTGGAAAGGTACCGCCCCGAGTTTGAATGCCAGACCGACAATAATAAAGACCAGACCGAATGCCTGTATCTGTTTACTGGCACTGCCCTCATTAATACTGTTACTGATGATAGTAAAGTCGAGCGACCCGTTTGCGCCGTATAACATAGACATCCCATACAGCAGCATGCCGGATGCGATGGCACCGAGAACAAAATATTTCATTGCAGCTTCTGATGCAGTGGGTGAATTCCTGTTAAATGCGACCAGTGCATACAACGACAATGACAAGAGCTCAAGACCAAGATAGATAGTCAGAAAATTATGAGACGATATCATAATCATCATACCCAGCATGCCAAACAGACCCAGGACGTAATACTCTCCTTTTAGCAGGCCTTGCTTAACAAGATAGTCTCTGGAGTATAGAAATATACCAATCATTACGACATACAGGGACATCTTTAGCAACGCAGACATACCGTCGTTGATGAACATACCGGAAAATGAAATAACCGATACACTGTGATCCTGATTAAAAGTAATCACTGCGGCTGCTACTACAGTAAGCTGGGTCAGGTAGTAAGTAATATTGCGTTTGGCATCACTCAGAAACTGATCAAGTATCAGTATCACGCAGATCATGACCAATACAAAAATCTCTGCGTAGGCCTGTGTGAAATCTGGCATTGTAAAAACGATCATTTCTCTTTACCTGAACGGTTTGCCTGCTTGTCTTTTACGCAGGTCATATTAAATCTACAGTTGCGCTTACAGCTTGCCAGCTGATACGTGCTGCAACAAATTGGCGACACTGGCATGCATTACCTCAACCAGTGGTGCAGGCCACAGACCTAGAATAAGCACCGCAACAGCCAGGATACCTAAAATAACGAATTCACGACCATTCAGATCCTGCAAGGCCTCTACATTTTCATTCGTGACTTCACCATACAGCATCCGCTTGACCATCCACAGCGTGTAGGCTGCACCCAGTATCAGCGTTGTTGCGGCAAAGAAGGCATACCAGAAATTAGCCTGGAAGCTGCCAATAATAACCATGAATTCGCCGACAAATCCCGAGGTGCCTGGCAGACCGGCATTGGACATCGCAAAAAATACCATCAGTGCTGCGAAAATCGGCATTTTATTGGCGACACCACCATAATCATGGATGTTGCGGCTATGCATGCGGTCATACAAAACGCCCACACACAGGAACATGGCACCCGATATAAACCCGTGGGATACCATTTGTACTATCCCGCCCTCGACACCCAGAGCTGCATTCTCCCAGCTACCTGTTTTGTCGAATATATCGAATACAATGAAAAAGCCCAGCGTAACAAAACCCATGTGGGCAATAGATGAATACGCAATCAGCTTTTTCATGTCGCTTTGAACCAGTGCCACAAATCCGATATAAACCACTGCAACCAGAGACATGAAAATTATCAGCCAGCTCAATTCATTACTCGCATCAGGCGTAATCGGCAGACTAAAGCGCAGGAAGCCGTAACCGCCAATCTTCAGCATGATAGCTGCCAGGATAACCGAACCACCTGTGGGTGCTTCTACGTGCGCGTCGGGTAACCATGTGTGTACCGGCCACATAGGTACCTTGACTGCAAATGCCATCAAAAAGGCAATGAAAATATAAATTTGCTGTTCGAGGGTTAATGACAGGGCATGAAAATCAAGAATCGAGAAACTCCCACCCGACTTGAAATACATATAGATCAGTGCAACCAGCATAAACACCGAACCCAGGAATGTATACAGGAAGAACTTGATCGTTGCATAAACCCGTCGTGGGCCGCCCCAGATACCGATAATCAGGAACATCGGTATCAGCATGGCTTCCCAGAACACATAAAATAAAACGGCGTCCAGTGCACTGAATACGCCGATCATAAGACCTTCCATAATCAGGAAAGCCGCCATGTATTGTGCAACACGTGTTTTGATAGATTCCCAACTCGCCAGCACAACCAGGACTGTTGTGAATGAGGTCAGTATTATCAATGGCATGGATATGCCGTCTATACCTAAATGATAATTGATATTAAACTGGCTTATCCACGGCATCTTCTCAACAAACTGCATGCTGGCAGTTTTTGAGTCAAAACTGGTGAAAAGCGGGATACTCAGTACAAACGTCGCAATAGATGTTAATAGTGCAATAGGACGTGCTGCCCGTTCTCCACTGATCAGTAATAACAGACCACCCAGAACAGGTAACCAGATTACAACACTCAGGATTGGCCATTCCAAAGACATTCAGCGCCCCTTTACGACGTGTATATTACCCATGACAACAGGCCCAGAAGACCCAGTATCATGGCGAAAGCATAATGATAAAGATAACCGGACTGTACATGTCGGATGATGCCCGAAATCCAGCCTACCGTTTTTGCCGAACCGTTCACCAGCATTCCATCAATAAGGCGTACATCGCCATTGCGCCAGAAAAGATTTCCCAGGCCACGTGCACCACCGGCAAAGACTATTTCGTTAAAGCGGTCAAAACCATATTTTTCAACCAGCATAGTGTACAGAACACCGGATTTCTGTTTGATGGATTCAGCAAGATCAGGTCGTTTCAGGTACAGGTACCAGGCTGTGACTAAACCCAGTATCGCCAGTATGAATGGCGGTTGAAAAATACCATGTTTAATCATTGCAAAAGAACCATGCCATTCCTCACCAACAGCCGCCAGTACATTATGTTCAGGCAGTACAAATATCGACGCGCCGAAGTAGTCACCAAACAACATCGGCCCAATGGTGTACCAGCCTATCACTGCAGAAGGAATTGCAAGCAGTATCAGCGGCAATGTGACTACAGCTGACGTTTCATGCAGATGCTCACGTGTATGTTCATCCATGCGCTCCTTGCCATGGAACGTCAGAAAGAACAAACGGAAGGTGTAAAGAGCGGTTACAAACACGCCGCTTAACACTGCAAAATAGGCGAACCCGGCGCCCGGAATAGTGGAATGAGCTACCGCTTCAATAATCGCGTCCTTGGAAAAGAATCCAGAGAAGCCCGGAAATCCAATTAACGCTAGTGAACCGATAAGGGATGTCCAGTAGGTAATCGGCATGTATTTACGCAAACCGCCCATCTGACGGATATCCTGGACGTGATGCATGGCGATAATGACTGAGCCTGCTGCCAGAAATAGCAGGGCCTTGAAAAACGCATGTGTCATCAGGTGAAATATCGCGGCTGAATACGCGGAAGCACCCAATGCTACAGTCATATAACCAAGTTGTGACAGGGTCGAATAGGCTATCACGCGTTTGATATCATTCTGAACCAGGCCCAGCAAGCCCATGAACAAGGCGGTGATTGCACCAATTGTAATAACAAAGGTAAGCGCTGTTTCTGACAGTTCGAATAAAGGTGACATGCGCGCCACCATGAAGATACCTGCCGTAACCATCGTAGCCGCGTGAATCAGTGCAGAGATGGGTGTTGGACCTTCCATTGAATCCGGTAGCCAGACATGCAAAGGCACTTGTGCAGACTTGCCCATCGCACCAATGAATAACAGGATGCTTACGACTGTAATGGCAGACCAGGGCACACCTGCAAATATTTCGATGTTCTGGGATGCTATCGATTCGGCCTGTCCAAATACGGTCTTGTAATCCATTGCGCCAGTGAAATAAACGATAGCGGCAATGCCAAGCAGGAAGCCAAAGTCCCCGACACGGTTTACCAGAAATGCCTTGAGGTTTGCGTGGATGGCACTTTCCCGTTTGAACCAGAAGCCAATCAACAGGTAGGAAACCAGCCCCACGGCCTCCCATCCAAAGAATAACTGCAAGAAGTTATTCGACATAACCAGCATCAGCATGGAAAATGTAAACAGGGCTATGTAACTAAAGAACCGCTGGTAACCCGGATCATCTTTCATGTAGCCAATGGTATAGATATGAACCATTAGCGAAACAAAGGTCACCACAATTAACATGACGCTGGTCAGCTTATCAACCAGGAAACCCACTTCAAACTGTATACCCTGGCTGATCATCCAGATATAGACGGTCTCGTTATAGGTTTCAGCTCCATCGATTACAATATGCTTGACGACGATCAGAGACAGAACAAAAGCCGTTGCAACACCCAGTATCGTGACCCAGTGTGAAGCGGCCCTGCCTATTTTTGCCCCGAACAACCCGGCCAGAATCGCACCAGCCAGAGGTGCCAGCGGAATTGCCAGATATATGTTTTCCATATTCATGCTAGCCCTTCAAGGTATCCAGTTCTTCCACATTAATCGTGTTTCGGTTACGGAACAGCACAACAAGTATCGCCAGTCCGATTGCCGCTTCTGCCGCAGCAACGGTCAAAATGAAAAACACGAACACCTGTCCTGCCATATCATTCAGAAAATATGAAAACGCGACAAAATTTATATTGACCGCAAGTAGCATCAACTCGATACACATGAGCAATATGATCACATTCTTGCGGTTCAGGAATATGCCTGCAATCGAGATGCAGAATATGACTGCCGCGAGAATAAGGTAATCGGTCAGTACCAGCATTTGTTCACCCTGATAATTAATATTTTGTACATGATTAATTCTCTGAATCCATACCCTTGATGATACGCAGGCGATCCACTTTTCTGACTTTCACCTGTTCGGACGGATTCTGGAACTTGGTATTAGGTCTTCTACGCAATGTCAACGTAATGGCCGCTACAATAGCCAGTAACAGCAACACGGCTGCGATCTCAAATGCCAGCAAGTATTCGGTGTAAAGAATGTTACCAATCGCACGCGTATTACTGTAATCAGCACCATGAGTAACCGGAGTAAACTGGCTGTTATCAAAACCGCCAAGAATAAAATATGACATCTCAAGAATAATGGCGATGGCCACTGCCGCGCCTACGGGAAGGTATCGTGCAACCCCGGCCCGCAGTTCATCCACATTGACATTCAACATCATTACAACGAAAAGGAACAGGACCATGACCGCGCCCACATAAACCAGCACCAGCACCATAGCCAGAAATTCTGCTTCCAGCATCAGCCACAAAGCCGCCGTTGTAAAAAAGGCCAGTACCAGAAACAGGGCTGCATGCACCGTGTTACGCGCAGTAATTATCTTTAAAGCAGATATCACCAGGATAGCCGCAAAGATATAAAACATTATTTTTTCAAATCCCATGATTGCTACGTTCCACACTCATTATCGTTCTAGCGGTACGGGGCGTCTGCCGTACGGGCAGAGGCGATTTGTTGTTCGTACTTGTCACCGATGGCAAGCAGTTTTTCCTTGGTCATTATTTGCTCGCCTGCATTCTCAAAGTGATATTCAAAAATCTGTGTCTCGACTATCGAGTCAACCGGGCAGGCTTCTTCACAAAAGCCACAGTATATACATTTAAACAGATCGATATCGTACCGGGTTGTGCGACGCGTACCGTCTTCACGTTCTTCTGAATCGATAGTGATAGCCAGTGCAGGGCATACCGCTTCGCACAACTTACAGGCAATACAACGCTCTTCACCATTTGCATAACGGCGCAGCGCGTGCAAACCCCTGAACCGGTTAGAGATCGGTGTTTTCTCTTCCGGATACTGAATGGTTATTTTACGGGCAAACAGGTAACCTCCCGTCACCCGCATACCCTGCAGCAACTCCCACAAGGTCATACTTTTTATAAAGTGCATTATCCTGGTCATTTGATATCTCCTGTCCGCCTATCCAAACCAGGGTGGCAGCTTAGCCACAATGGCGGCAGCCAGAACCACCAGCCAGACTATCGTTACGGGTATCAGCACCTTCCAGCCCAAACGCATAATCTGGTCGTAGCGATAACGCGGGAAGGTAGCCCTGAACCACAAAAAGCAGAACATAAAGAAAAATGTTTTTAACAACAGCCAGACGATACCGGGTATCCAGGCCGTGGCAACATCCAGCAGCGGTATCCCTTCAAACGGTGACAACCATCCACCCCAAAACATCAGGGTAGTCAATATTGATATCAGGATGATATTGGCATATTCGGCCAGGAAGAATACCGCAAATAACATCCCGGAGTATTCAACGTGAAAGCCGGCAACAATTTCTGATTCGCCTTCCGCTACATCAAACGGTGCACGGTTGGTTTCGGCAACACCCGAAATCAGATAAACCAGGAATAATGGAAACAAAGGCAGCCAGTACCAGTGCCAGAATCCGCCAGACTGTTGCAGCACTATTTCCTGTAAATTCAGGCTATGTGCCGCCATCAACACCCCTACCAGCGCAAAACCCATCGCAATTTCATATGAAACGATTTGTGCCGCAGAGCGCATGGCTCCCAGGAAGGCGTATTTTGAATTGGAAGCCCAGCCAGCAATAATGACGCCATACACACCCAGTGATGTCAGCGCCAGTACATAGAGTAAGCCGGCATCAATATTAGACAGCACCAGGCCGTCATCAAACGGAATCACAGCCCATGCCGTAAGAGCAGGCGCGATAGACAAGACAGGCGCAAGAACGAACAGGTAACGGTTTGCTTTGGAAGGAAACACCATTTCCTTGAACATCAGCTTTACCGCATCGGCTATCGGCTGACCCAGTCCCCATAGACGAAAGCCGAAAAAACCAACCCGGTTAGGCCCGATACGCACCTGCATAAAGCCAATCAGCTTGCGTTCCGCATAGGTCAGGTAGGCTACTGCCAGCATCAACGGCAATACGATTGCGAAGATCTTCAGCAAAATGATGAGCAAGTCATACGCTAGTTCGTACATTAATCTGCTTCCAGTTCTATATCGCCAAACAGACCACCCAGTTGCGCAGAATGTTCTGTACCACCCGGCACCCAGACACATTGATCCGGAACACCATCATCAATGATCAGCTCCATGCGCACGCGCTTGTTTGCCTGTCTGACAAAAACACGATCAAAATCACGTAACTCCATTTTTCCGGCCAGTTTGCTGTTAATACGAATAGCCAGATCCCGGGCATCCGGCGTATTTTGCAAGGCCGTTGCGCGCCGGGTAATATTATCAACACCGTATATCGAAATACCGGACAGGCGTTGCAGCCCTTTGTCTGATTTGTCAAACAGCTTGACCGGTACTCTTTCTGCAACCGGCTTACCAGCTGCACTGTCGATCACATGCGCAGCCAGTTCTTCACGCACCTGTTCCGATGACATGTAGTCACTACCAGGCAGATCAAGCAGGTTGCCCAGCACCCGCAGCACTCTCCAGCCCGGTCGGGACTCTGCGTGAGCACTCACCACACCCTGAAAACTTTGCCATTTGCCTTCTATATTGACGAAGGTTCCGGAGGTTTCTGTGTAAGGGGTGATGGGTAACAAAACACTGGCATAGGCACGCATAGTCTCTGTTACATAGGGCGTGAAACAAACCACATGTTCTGCAGCCTGTAATACTTCAATAGCCTGCTCGGAATTCCAGCAATCATGCTCCGGCTCAAAATTAAACAGAATATAAGCCTTCAACGATTCAGACAGCATTTGGCCCGCATCTTTACCCACTTCGGAACGGTCATCACCCGCTGTTTTACGATGTGGCAGGATACCGGCCAGACAGGCACCGGCTGTATTGGCCCCGTCAGTCAGATAGCCCAGGTTCGCGCCAGTCGTTTCAGACAACAACATGGCCAGAACTTCGAGCACAGAATAATGTGGATGTGCGATGGCCTGAACACCCAGCAGTACACTACCCTGCTCACCACTCACCAGTGTATCGGCAATAGCCTTATGCTGTGTATTTGGTGCATTATTGGCCAGAATGTCAGACAGCTCTGAGGGTGCCTGCTGCTTATTCAGCTCCAGCGCTGCTCGCGTGACTGCAGCCAGGTCGTTAATCATACCGCTGGATGAATTAATCAGTTTCTCGTTCTGTTCGAAATGGGTATCGTAGTCACGCATGTTCAGCGACATGATGCTGACACCTTTAAGACTCGCCTTGCGTAAACGATGCGCAATGATTGGCTGCTCTTTGCAGATATTGCTGCCAATCAGTAAAACGGTATTCTGTGATTCCAGTTCTGCAATGCTCACGCCCAAAGTGGGTGACACGGGTGCATTGGCCTGATCGGTAAAGTCTGCCTGACGCAGGCGATGGTCAATATTGGAAATGCCAAGATGATCGGCAACCCGGAACAACAGATACATTTCTTCCAGCGTTGTGTTCGGGGAAACCAGTATTCCAACCTGATCCTCACCGTTCTCTGCCACAACTTTCTGCAGTATCTCGGCTGTACGGGCCAGGGCAGTTTGCCAGTCCTGTGTCGACCATGCATTATTCTCAAATAATAATGGCTCAGCCAGGCGATCTGCATGCTGTAAACCCTCATAGCTGAATCGATCCCGATCCGATAACCAGCATTCATTAATGCTTTCATTATCCTGCGGAACAATCCGGTTGACCTGATCGCGAAAAGTATGCACATGTATATTGGAGCCCACGCAATCGTGGGCTGCGATTGATCTGTGCTGATTCAGCTCCCAGGCCCTGGCAGAGTATCGTGATGGCTTGGCTGTCAGTGCGCCTACCGGGCACACATCAATAATGTTACCGGACATCTCGGATGTAATAGCCTGTTCTATATAGGTACCAATCAGGGTGTGTTCACCACGGCCTGTGGAACCCATCTCACGTAAGCCGGCAATCTCCTGACCGAAACGCACACAGCGGGTACAATGTATACAACGTGTCATCTCGGTAGCAATTAACGGACCGAGATTCTTGTCAAAAACGACGCGTTTGCCTTCTGTATAATGGGACACATCACCACCATAACCCATCGCCACATCCTGCAGCTCGCACTCTCCACCCTGGTCACAAATCGGACAATCAAGCGGATGGTTAATTAACAGAAACTCCATCGTACCTTTTTGTGCGCCACGTGCCAGGATTGAGTCGGTATAGACCTTCATGCCATCCATAACCGGTGTCGCACAGGCCGGTAATGGCTTGGGAGCCTTTTCTACTTCAACCAGGCACATGCGACAATTGGCCGCAATGGATAATTTGTTGTGATAGCAGAAACGCGGAATCTTGATGCCGTTACGATCAGCCACGTGTATGACCATCTCGCCAGGATTTGCATCCAGCGAAACGCCATTAATTTCAATTTTGAATGTTGAATTATCGCTCATCTGACAAACCGGCCCTTACTACACATTAAATATCTGCTCCGACCATGCAACGCTTATGATCAATGTGATACTGGAATTCATCACTGTAATGTTTCAGGAAGCTTTGCACGGGCATGGCTGCAGCATCACCCAGCGCACAAATGGTGCGGCCTGCTATTTTCCCTGCTACATCGTTTAACTGCTCCATATCTTCCGGACGCCCATGCCCGTTTTCAATTCGATGGATAACACGCGCCAGCCAGCCTGTCCCCTCACGGCACGGTGTACACTGACCACAGGATTCCGCATAATAGAAATGAGACAGGTTCTGCAACACCTTGACCATGCATGATGTTTCATCAAGAACAATGACAGCGCCTGAGCCCAGCATGGTGCCTGCAGAGGCCAGCGAGTCATAATCCATATCCAGTTCCATCATGGTTGCGCCAGGTAGCACCGGTACCGAGGAACCACCGGGTATAACGGCCTTGAGCTTGTGACCTTCCCTGACACCACCCGCCATTTCCAGCAATTCAGCGAAGGGTATGCCCATCGGCACTTCAAAGTTACCCGGATTATTCACGTGTCCGGATACACAAAATATCTTTGTCCCGCCATTGTTGGGTTTGCCAATATCCAGGAACCATTTTCCGCCGTTACGCAGTATTTCCGGGACCGATGCCAGTGATTCAGTGTTATTGATCGTGGTGGGCTTGCCATATAAACCAAATGCAGCCGGAAAAGGTGGCTTATAGCGTGGCTGCCCTTTCTTTCCTTCCAGCGATTCCAGCAAGGCCGTTTCTTCACCGCAGATATAAGCCCCGGCACCCAGATGATTGAATAAATCAAAGTCTATCCCTGAACCCAGTATGTTTTTACCCAGCAGCCCCGCCTGATGCGCCTCTTCTATCGCACCTTCCATACGTTCAAAGGGTTCCCAGAATTCACCGCGAATATAATTATAACCAACAGTCGCACCGATGACATAACCGGCAATGATCATGCCTTCAATCAATGCATGTGGGTTATAGCGCAGGATATCGCGATCCTTGCAGGTTCCCGGTTCACCTTCATCGGAGTTGCAAACGATATATTTCTGGCCCGGCATATCGCGGCGCATAAAGCTCCATTTAACACCGGTAGGGAATCCGGCACCACCACGGCCACGCAATGATGATTGCTTGAGCTGTTCGATGATTTCTTCAGGGGTCGTTTTTTCCTTGAAGATTTTTTTCAACACCTCATAGCCGCCACCCAACTGGTAGGCGTCCAACTGCCAGGACTTGTCGAGATGTATGTTCTTGAAGCAGACTTCGTTTGCCATGATTCAGTCCAGATCCTTGAGTATCTTGTCTAATACTTCCGGGGTCAGATTCTCATAATATTGTTTACCAATCATGGCCGCCGGTGCGCCAACACAGGCACCCAGACATTCTACTTCCTTGATCGTAAAGCGTCCGTCGTCGGTCACTTCGCCCAGGCCAACCCCCAGCTTTTCCTGCAGGTAACCCAGGATTTTTTCCGAACCGTTCAACATACAGGATATGCTGTTACAAATGCATATCTTGTGCCGGCCAACCGGCTGATGTTCATACATAGAATAAAATGATGCGACTTCATAAACAGCGATACGCGGCATATCCAGATAGTGCGCCACCGCATCCATTAATTCATTAGTCAGCCAGCCACCGTTTTCTTCCTGCATAATACGCAGGGCTGACATGACCGCCGATTGTTTCTGTTCGGCAGGATAACGGGCAACCCATTTATCTATCTCGGCACATATCGGTACGGTAAGAATATCTTCAAATTTTTTCTGTTGTTCGAGGCTCACCGGTCTATCTCTCCGAATACAATATCCTGGGTACCGATAACGGTAACCACGTCAGATAACATATGCCCTCTTACCAGATCATCCATAGCGGAGATATGTGCAAAGCCCGGCGCCCGGATCTTTAGTCGGTAAGGCTTGTTGGCACCATCCGACACCAGATAAACACCAAACTCACCTTTGGGGTGTTCGATCGCTGAATAGACTTCACCTTCAGGCAGACAATAGCCTTCGGTAAATAACTTGAAGTGATGAATCAGTGATTCCATATCACCTTTCATTTCAGTACGGCTGGGAGGCGTGAATTTGTGATTATCAATCATCACTGGACCCGGGTTCACTCGCAACCAGCCAACACACTGGCGAATAATACGGTTTGACTGGCGCATCTCTTCCATACGCACCAAATAGCGATCATAACAGTCGCCATTGGTACCGACAGGGATGTCAAAATCCATGCGGTCATAGACTTCATAGGGCTGTTTCTTGCGCAGGTCCCATTCCACACCTGAACCACGCAGCATCGGCCCGGTGAAGCCCAGCTGTAACGCCTGCTCAGGTGACACAACGGCAATATCAACCAGGCGTTGTTTCCAGATGCGGTTGTCGGTCAGCAGGGTTTCGTACTCGTCGACATAGCCCGGAAAGCGATTGGTGAAATCTTCCAGAAAATCCAGCAGAGAACCCTGACGGTTTTCATTCAGACGACCAGCATCTTTCTCACTACGGAATTTCCCTGCCAGAAACTGAGGCATGACATCGGGTAAATCACGGTATACGCCGCCAGGCCTATAATAGGTTGCATGCAGGCGTGCGCCGGATACCGCCTCGTAGACATCCATCAGGTCTTCACGCTCACGAAATGCATACAGGAACACTGTCATTGCGCCGACATCCAGCCCATGCGCCCCTATCCACAACAAGTGGTTCAGTATGCGTGTAATTTCATCGAACATGACGCGGATGTATTGCGCACGTTCCGGGACCTTAACACCCAGTAATTTTTCTATCGCCAGCACGTAACCATGTTCGTTACACATCATGGAAACATAATCAAGTCTATCCATATAACCGATACTCTGGTTATAGGGCTTGCTTTCAGCCAGTTTCTCGGTCGCACGATGCAACAAGCCTACGTGTGGGTCGGCACGTAGAATTACCTCGCCATCCATTTCCAGGATAAGACGCAAGACACCATGTGCAGCAGGATGCTGGGGACCGAAATTAAGGGTCAGATTTTGTAACTCAGGCATCGCTGGAAGCCTCTTGCGGATTGTTGCCGTCAACGTAACGTGAATCGTCACGAATCACGCGTGGCACCAGCACCCGTGGCTTAATGCTCACCGGCTGATAAATAACCCGTTTCTGTTCTTCGTCATAACGCATTTCTACATGGCCACTAAGCGGGAAGTCTTTTCGGAATGGATGACCAATAAAGCCATAATCCGTCAGCAAACGGCGCAAATCTGGATGCCCTTCATAAACGATACCAAACAGGTCAAATGACTCGCGTTCAAACCAGTTGGCACCACGCCAGATACCGGTTACGGAATTGACTGCCGGGAAATCATTTTCCGGCGCATACACACGAACACGGAGACGGTGATTCAGCGCAGTAGATAACAAATGATAGACCGAAGCAAAACGGCGCCCGGGTTGCGCTACCAGATCGTCAGCCACATCGGCGATGCTATCCACGCCGCGACTGAAGCCCGTATTTTCTGGTTCTTCTGTTTGCCACTCAGCTACACCAAACGCCAGATAATCAACACCACAGATATCAATCATGGTATCAAACTGAAATTGTTCGTCGTCACGCAATGCCAGAAACACTGCCGACATTTTTTCTACTGTTGTTTCAATTGTGATCTCTGCAGTCGGAGTCACTTCGCTACTTGTCAAATCATCTGCAAATCGCGTTCTGAGCTGATCGATCAGTTGTTCTGGTTTTGTCATGGGTCTGTTCGATCCTGTCAGGTACGGGCAATCGTGCTGGTACGTCGAATCTTGTCCTGTAATTGCAAAATTCCGTACAACAGTGCTTCGGCAGTTGGTGGACAACCGGGTACATAGATATCAACCGGTACAATCCGGTCACAGCCCCGTACAACAGAGTAGGAATAATGATAATAACCGCCGCCGTTGGCACATGAACCCATCGAAATAACCCAACGCGGCTCCGGCATCTGCTCATAGACCTTACGCAAGGCAGGTGCCATCTTGTTGCACAGTGTGCCGGCCACAATCATCACATCAGACTGGCGTGGTGACCCACGAAACAATATACCAAACCGATCCAGATCATAGCGTGACGCGCCTGCCTGCATCATTTCTACCGCACAACAGGCCAGACCAAATGTCACCGGCCACATGGACCCGGTTCTTGCCCAGTTAATCAGTTTGTCTGCTGAAGTGGTGATAATACCTTTTTCGAATACGCCCTCTATTCCCATTGCAGCGCACCTTTTTTCCACTCATAGATAAAACCGATCACCAGTATGCCCAGAAATATCATCATTGCCGTAAATCCGAACCAGCCCATCTCGTTCATGACTATCGCCCACGGGAACAGGAACGCAATCTCCAGATCGAAGATAATAAACAGAATCGCGACCAGATAATAACGTACGTCAAAATGCATGCGAGCATCTTCAAATGCCTCAAAACCACATTCGTAGGGGGATAACTTGGCTTTATTAGGGCGACTCGGGCCCAGCATGGCACCCATCACAATCGGACCAATCCCGAATGCGATACCAATACCAATAAACACCAGAATAGGCAGATAATTTTCCAGCATTACTTTAACTAACTCCCCCGACACATCAGATTGCAATAAAACCAGTCTGAATTAATTATTTTTATATCGCTAATTTATAACGTGCGAAGCAGTCTAGGCTAGTTACGCACAAACTGTCAAGTTGGAAAAATATTATTTTACTTATATAAAACAGTGTCTTAAAACATTTTTGTGTGTGTATAAAAAAACGGTATCGGTCAATATATGGCTGGTATCGGTAGTTGGACTGCCAGTAACGCTATAAATTGATAGATGTTTCCGGTTTTTATCACTATCTGGCGGATATTGGCCACCCAGTACGGAACGTCCTGAAAACCTGAAGATGGTGCCGATGGCCGGAGTCGAACCGGCACAGCTTGCGCTACTGCCCCCTCAAGACAGCGTGTCTACCAGTTCCACCACATCGGCAATTTGATTCGGTTACCCAGGCAGGATTTACTGTGCCGGAGCAGCGGGTGTAGCGGCTTCATCAGCAGCCGGTTCGGTTGTCTGTTCCGCAGATACGGAGGGTGTGTCGCCAACAGCAGCATCATTAGTGACCGGTACCGAAGGCATATCTGTCTCGGGCGAGATGGCCGCCGGAGCTCCCGGGGCAGCTGTCTCGGTCTGGCTGGTCGGTGTCTTGTATTTATCAGTCAAATCGGGTGCCTCGGCATTGTTTCGATGCGCCAGTATCGCCAGTGCCAGGCTAACCGTAAAAAACAGGGTAGCAAGGATAGCTGTCGTACGACTCAGAAAGGACGTAGTGCCGCGTGAACCAAATACGGTGGCCGATGCGCCACTGCCAAACGCAGCACCGGCGTCAGCGCCCTTGCCGTGCTGTAATAGTATCAGCACGATCAGGCTGATCGACAACAAAAGATGTATTACCAGTAATATTGATTGCATAAGTCTTAGTCTGTGTTATTGGGCTGCATCACAAATAGCCAGGAATTCATCAGCCTGTAATGCTGCCCCACCAATCAGGCCACCATCAATATCAGGCATACCAAACAGCTCAGCTGCATTGCTGGCCTTAACGCTACCACCATACTGGATAACAATATTTTCAGCTATCGTAGCATCGGCTGCAGCCAGTTTATTGCGGATAAAGGCATGCACTTCCTGAGCTTGCTCCGGACTGGCTGTTTTGCCAGTACCAATCGCCCACACTGGCTCATAGGCAATCACCGCATCTGCCAACGCTGACACACCTTCGAGATCGATAACCGCGTCCAGCTGCCTGGCCACAACGTCTTCAGTAGTGCCGTTTTCGCGCTCTTCAAGCAGTTCGCCTACACACAGTATAGGCGTCAAACCGGCACGGCGGGCAGCTGCAAAACGGGCCGCTACCAGTGCATCACTTTCACCATACAGGGCTCTACGCTCGGAATGACCGACTATGGCGTACTGACAGCCTGCTTCCTTTAGCATGGAACCTGCAATTTCTCCGGTGTAGGCGCCGCTGTCTTGATCGCAGATATTCTGGGATCCGACCTTGATCGCTGAACCATCCGCCAGTCCAACCACCTTTGGGATATACACGGCTGGAGGACAAACTGCAATATCCGACCCGGTGATACTGCTGGCACCGGCCTTCAGGCCTTCCATCAGCGTAAAGATGCTCTGCAGCGACCCATTCATTTTCCAGTTACCCGCTACCAGCTTACGGCGCATCGTCTATTCTCCAGTTTCAAGTATCTGACAGGCCCAGGCCCATTCAGCACCCGGCTTTCGCCAATAAAATCAAGGCGGCAAGCTTACCGGTAGCAGGGCAAAAAATCAATGCCAGAGCCGGGTAATTCGGGCCAAATAAGCTTGCAGAGCAAGTATTGGGGCACAAGATTTGACCACTCGACAATTGACGAGCAAATTGAATGGCCATAAACCGGCGTTTATACAGGGATATATAAGGATAAATTTGCCTGTTAACCGATAGATGGCATAATCTGGTTAAATTAACAAAGGGATTTCTCGTATGAGCACACTATCTGAACAATCCATCATCGATAAGATCAATAAGCGTGAAACCTTTGAGGCCACCATTGTTGGTGGTGCCTTTAGTTTGAAGATTGAGCAATATACCCCTGCACTCTGCGCTGCTATACACAATGGAGGTAATCTTCGACCCTCTCTGGTTGAATCCTGCCTGCTATCACAGTCCGAGCGCTATTATGAGGAAGACCCGCTTACAGGCAGCTTTATAGAACAGCAGCCCATTACCCTGATTGCTCACGACTCACGCTATGAGTATGACCTGAATCGTGCCCATGACGAATGCGTATATGTAACAGCCTGGGGCAAGGATATCTGGAAAAGCCCGCTATCCGAGGAAGAAATTTTAATCGGCAAGGAAAAACATGCACAATTCTTTCGCATCGTCTCGGCTATCGTCGAAGCTCTGGCAAAGGATTTTGGCGAATGTATCGTCTATGACATGCATTCATACAATTACCGGCGCCATGAACGTAATGATCTCCCTGTTTTTAACCTGGGAACATCATCAGTCAAAAGTGAAAAATGGCGACCGGTCATCGAAACCTGGCTGGCAGCGCTTAAAGCCATACCGGTTGATGGCGTCAATATTACCGCTGCAGAAAACGATATATTTTATGGCAAGGGCAATCTGGCTGCACATTGCCATAGTCTGTATGACGATGTACTGGTATTGGCCACTGAAGTCAAAAAGGTCTTTATGGATGAACTAAATGGCGAACCAGACCCCGTGGTACTACCCTCATTACAAAAAGCCTTTAACCAGACAGTTAGTAATAATACTGCAGCCTACATAAAACGGATAAAGGCCTGAGAAAACCAGATCAATTCCTGGCCGGCAGTCCTGAGCCCGGAATTGATCAGCGCCCCTTTGGTATGACGGGTACAAACGGGCTACCACACGACACGCGACAAAAAGTCAGTCAACCCAACCCAGAACATTACGCATCACTGACCAGCGAGGTTTGGTTTTCTTTGTGTCCTTGCCAAGAATCCAGTGATCGTAAACCTTCTGCTGGAAGCCATCATCCTTTTTCAGTTCCAGCCAGGTATTCATAAACTGAACAAAATCCAGCTGCCCTATGGGTAGCGCAAAACCAACCGGAGCTTTCATTTTTAACCCCTTGGGAACAACTACCGAATATGCCGGATACAGCAATGTCCAGGCTGAACCTGTTTCTGCAGAAAAGATAAACGCATCGGTAGTTTTGTATTTTTCCCTGAAGTATTTTCTGGGGCTATCCACTTTTTCAAAACTGGCGTCAGGGAACATTTTTTTAATCGGCTCGACATAGTACGTCGCACTGGGTGCACTGAAACGCAGATTTTCCATACCCTTCATCTTACTGATAGACGAAAACTCATCTCTTCTGGCATCAGGCACGATGAGTCCAAGCGTATGATAAGTATAGGCCCTGGTAAATACGAACTCGAGTGCCAGTTCAGGCGTTATTGCAATGCCACCTACGACTATATCCAGGCGACCATCAGACAAGAGCTGACTGGATTCCTTTCTGTTTTTGAAACGCATAATTTCCAGGTCAACACCTAAATCTTTGGCCAGAGAATGCATCATGTCAATGTCAAAGCCTACGACCTGACCCTCTTTATTGCGATAGGAAAAGGGTAAGGTATTAGCGCTGTACCCTATTCGAAGGGTTCCTCTTTCACGGATGACATCCTGACGTGGCCTGTTTTTATCGGCATCACTAATGGGTGTCGTTTGCTTGACAATCTTCACAGGAACACCGTCCCCCATTATACCCATCGCCTCAAAGGATTTACCCCCTTCATACTGGTAAGGTATCAGGTAGGTAAAGGCAAAACCCGCCACAATCATGATGCCCGCTGTTACCCCAAGATGAATCGCGACTACCTGAAGCATGCGCCGTTTGTTTAACCGTTTTAAAATTGCCGCAGATACGAGCAGCGTTACAACAAATGCATGCAGTGCCGCAAGGGCCGTTGCGAAACGGGCCGTTACCACACTTCCCAGTAGATAAAGCTGGAACTGGTCTGCCGGCATATGAAAATAATCCAGCATAAACGGTATGGCCACCGCCATACTGCCAAAGGCTGAAAAAATACCCATCATGACATAAGCCGGATATTGATCAAGACTCAACGGCGAACCGATGTACCATGCGGAAAATAAAATAAACCCCAGACCTAACAATGTACCGACACTGGGAAAGCTATACGCGGTAGGTACCAGTACATCGACGGCTGATAATGTTTCTTCACAATCCATGCTGTGCTTTTCAAGCATCGCCTTGCAGCGTTCTACTATCATTGGCAACACCACCAACACCGTTCCGGTTGCCAGTGCAGTAATCATAGCTTCACCAGACTCCTTCATTACCTCACGATAAGAAAAGGGTGTGGCCCAATGTATAAGCACAGGTAACAGGAAAAATGCCAATATTACCCAGGCGATCAAATATACATACAGAAATATCTGCAAGCGCCCCAGTTCCTCCGGATGCAGGGTCCCCGCTGCAGAAGCCGCAATAGCAAAAATACCCAGTGGAGCCAGTTTGGCAACATATGACGCAACACGCATCAGGCCGTCGCCAACGTTGGTCGTTAAAACAATCAGGGTTTCCTTGTTGGCTACATTAATCAAGGCAACGCCTAACAACAGGGAGAACAAAACCACTGCCGGGACAATGCTGTTTGACATGGCGTAAAATATATTGGATGGAATGTATAATTTAAGAAAATCAAAGTCCGCACTTTCGACAGCCAGACTGGTGCTAAAAAACCCTGCCGATTCCCAGTCAGGGTATGCCAGCGGTAAAAACAATAGCGTAACCATGGTCGCCAGCCAGATAAAAACAATCACCATGGCGGCTTTAGTACCAATTTCCCTCGCCATACCTGAATTTAGCCGACCCAGCCCACCAATAATCGATACCACCACATAGGGTAAAACAGTCATTTGCAACAGGCGAATATAACCATTACCCACTATTTTTAATTCGCCGGCAGGCTCCCCCACAAAAATACCCGTTAAGATACCTAGAATTAATGCCCAGATGACACGCTGAAAAGCACTCATTTTATTATAAATTGTTAACACGTTCATTTCATACTCTCAGTATTAGACTTGTTCTCTGGAGCCTTACTTGCAACAGATCTACATAATAATTTCAGGCCGCATTGTTAACAGCTGTTTCTACTATATCCGCCAGCTGCCTGACCAGTTTGTCAACCAGCACATCATCCTGTCCCTCAACCATGACACGAACCAGTGGTTCTGTACCGGAACAACGCAACAGCACCCGACCCGTGTCACTCAGTTCGGATTCAACAGCCGCTACTGCCAGTTGTATGGGTTTCATCCCGTCTATATCCATACGTTGCGGCATGCGGATGTTAATCATTTGCTGGGGATACTTGTGCATACCGGATTTTATTTCATATAGTGTTTTCTGTTGTGTCACCATTGCAGCCAGAACTTGCAGGGCCGAAACGATGCCATCACCTGTGGTGGTGCGATCCAGACAAATGATATGGCCTGAAGATTCGCCACCAATAAACGATCCTGATGCCAGCAGCTTTTCCATCACATAGCGATCGCCGACACTGGCGCGTTCAAACTGCACGCCAAGTGATTGCAGTGCATGCTCAAGACCCAGGTTACTCATCAGCGTACCCACCACCCCGCCTTGCAGCTGGCCTTCTGCAAGACGGTCACGCGTGATGATAAACAGAATCTCGTCACCATCAATAATCTCGCCCTTGTGATCCACCATAATCAGGCGATCACCATCTCCATCCAGCGCAATACCCAGATCGGCCTTGTTTGCCAGCACAGTATCCACCAGTAACTGAGGCTGTGTGGAACCGACACCACTGTTTATATTAAGGCCATCAGGCTGGTCACCAATAACCGTTACATCGGCACCCAGCTCAATAAGCACTTTTGGCGCAATATGATAAGTAGCACCATTGGCACAATCGACTACAATTTTCAGACCCCGTAAATCAATACGATAAGGCACCGTACTCTTGCAAAATTCGATGTAGCGACCAGCCGCATCCTTGATACGTTCGGCCTTGCCCAGCGCGTCTGACTCGACTGTTTTCATCGGACTGGATAGCTCAGCTTCAATGGCGTGCTCGGTACTATCGGGTAACTTGGTACCTTCAGCTGAAAA
>ENA-ORDP01000142-ORDP01000142.1-marine-sediment-metagenome-genome-assembly--contig:-NODE-142-length-46741-cov-4.108983_pt1 | contig 46741 bp, 43 predicted proteins | sample MGYA00248627_ERZ508539 | MGnify/ENA primary metagenome ERZ508539 (study PRJEB26208, sample SAMN05571518) | marine sediment metagenome | biome: deep sea; feature: Hydrothermal vent; material...
GGGCCGCTGCCGGCGCCGATCCACCAGGCTATCGAGGCCGGGGACATAACCGTGACATCGGTGCTGTCCGGCAACCGCAACTTCGAAGGCCGTGTACATGCTGAAGTGCGTATGAATTATCTGGCCTCACCACCACTGGTGGTCGCCTATGCACTGGCCGGCACCATGAACATCGATCTGTACACCGATGCACTTGGTAGCGACAGCAACGGCAATCCGGTCTATCTAAAAGATATCTGGCCCAGCCAGAAAGAAATCAGCGATATGGTCAGCAGCAGCGTCTCGCGTAACGAGTTCACCAGCACCTATCAGGATGTATTTGCCGGTGAGAGTCAGTGGCAACAACTGAGCTCACCAGAAGGCAAGCTGTTTGAATGGCCCGTCGATTCTACATACGTGCGTAACCCGCCTTATTTCGAAAACATTACCAGTGAACCGGATGCATTACAGGACATTAATAATGCACGGGTGCTGGCACTGCTGGGGGACTCGGTCACCACCGACCATATTTCACCGGCCGGTGCGATCAAGGCCGACAGCCCGGCCGGTCAATACCTGATCGAGAAAGGTGTCGATGCGAAAGACTTTAACTCGCTCGGTTCACGCCGTGGTAATCACGAAGTCATGATGCGTGGCACCTTCGCCAACATCCGCCTGCGTAACCTGCTCGCACCCGGAACCGAAGGCGGCGTTACCCGTCACCTGCCCGATGGTGCACCGATGAGTATTTTTGATGCAGCCATGCAATACAAACAGGAAAATACTGCCCTGATCATTATCGCCGGTAAAGAGTATGGTTCCGGCTCGTCACGCGACTGGGCTGCCAAGGGTCCACGTTTATTAGGTGTGCGTGCGGTGATCGCCGAGAGCTACGAGCGCATCCATCGCTCCAACCTGGTTGGCATGGGCATCCTGCCCCTGCAGTTTAATCAAGGTGACACCCCTGCCAGTCTCGGTCTGGACGGCACCGAAAGCTATACCATCGGTGGCATCAAAGACGGGATTGCTAAAGAGACTGAGGTTATCGCCACAGCGGACGATGGCAAGGAAACCCGTTTTACAGCAAAAATACGTATCGATACCCCGCAGGAAATCGAATACTATCGACATGGTGGTATATTGCACTATGTGTTGAGGCAGCTGGCTTCGTAAGAGCAGCAACGTATAGTAAAGTGGCGCAAAAGTCCCCTCTCCCCCAGGGAGAGGGTCAGGGTGAGGGAATAAATAGTGACTTTCTGCCTTATATCCCCTCATCCTGACCTTCTCCCTGAAGGAGAAGGAAAAAAGACTTTTGTGGCCCATTCCTCATTACCCATACTTATAAAATTGATAGCAAGAACATATAAACAGGAACAAACATGGAATTAAGCTCACTCACCGCGATCTCACCCGTCGATGGTCGCTACGGCAGCAAAACCGAAGACCTGCGCGCAATCTTCAGCGAGTTTGGGCTGATCAAACATCGCATGATTATTGAGGTACGCTGGCTACAGGCTCTCGCTGCAAACACCGACATTCCAGAAGTTCCTGAACTGGGTGAACATGCCAGCAATATACTCGAGGCCATACTGGAAAACTTTTCAGAAGAGGACGCGCAGCGCGTAAAAAATATCGAACGCACCACCAACCACGACGTTAAGGCGGTTGAATATTTTCTGAAAGAAAAAATTACCGGTAACCACGAGCTTGGGGCGATCAGCGAGTTTATTCACTTCGCCTGCACATCAGAAGACATCAACAACCTTTCTCATGCATTGATGTTACGGGAAGCACGCACCCAGTCACTCATGCCGATGATGGATGATGTGATCAGCGCGATACGCGACCTTGCGCATAAATATGCCGACCAGCCTATGTTGTCCCGCACCCACGGCCAACCCGCCTCGCCGACTACACTGGGCAAGGAAATGGCCAATGTAGTGTACCGCTTGCGTCGTCAGCAGGAACAACTGGCCGGCGTACCCATGTTCGGAAAAATCAACGGCGCAGTCGGCAACTATAATGCCCACCTGTCGGCCTACCCTGATATTGACTGGCAGACCTTTGCCGAAAAATTTGTCACCGGCCTGGGGCTGGACTGGAACCCCTACACCATCCAGATTGAACCGCATGACTATATCGCCGAACTGTTCAATGCAACAATGCGTTTCAACACCATCCTGATCGACTTCAGTCGTGATATCTGGTCATACATATCCATTGGTTATTTTAAACAAAAGACGGTCGCTGGCGAAATCGGTTCCTCGACCATGCCGCACAAGGTCAACCCGATCGATTTTGAAAACGCCGAAGGTAACTTTGGCCTCGCCAACGCGCTATTCGATCACCTGACTGGCAAACTACCGATCTCGCGCTGGCAGCGTGACCTGACCGATTCAACTGTATTACGCAACCTCGGCGTCGGCGTTGCGCACAGCCTGATTGCGTACCAGTCTTTGCTGCGTGGTATCAGCAAACTGGAAGCCAACCCGGATAAGATGCTTGATGATCTGAATGATAACTGGGAAGTACTGGCCGAGCCGATACAGACTGTTATGCGTCGCTACGGCATCGAAAAACCCTATGAAAAGCTTAAGGAGCTGACGCGCGGTAAACGTATTGATGCAGCCAGCCTGAAAGTGTTTATTGATAGCCTGGATATGCCGGATGCAGCCAAACAGGAACTGGCCGCACTCACGCCCGCGACTTACATCGGCAACGCTGCAGAACAGGCAAAAAAGATCTAGTGAGCCTCCGATTAATTCTGGTCGGGCGGGACTGAGAGCCAAAATCGTCAGATTTATAATGCCCTGTGCGTGCAAGGCACGCTTGACAAATAGTTGCATAGTACTATACTTCGATACATGTCGAACTATAGTACTATTATCAGCCATGCTGATATATTCAAGGCCCTTAGCAATCCGCACCGACTAGCCCTGTTCAGTCGTTTGATGTCGTGTTGTGTGCCTGGTACGAAATGCAGCCCTGATGCAGCCGTACGCTACTGTGTCGGTGAATTGGGTGATGGCCTTGATATAGCACCTTCTACCCTGTCTCACCATTTAAAAGAATTAAACCGCGCCGGGCTGGTCAAAATGGAACGCCGGGGTAAAAATATCGAATGCTGGGTTGAACCTGAGGTACTGGACAGCCTGGCAGGTTTTTTTAGTCAGAAATAACCAGACTTCATAAACAAGAGGACAGAGTCATGAGTGAAGATTGTTGTGGAAGTGATTGCTGCAGTGACATAGAAAGTGATGGATCATCAGATAGCAAAGGTACCAAACACCATGAGCATGATGGTCACCGCCAGCAAGTGCGTGATGCCTACGCAGAGGTTGCCAACTCCAGCAATAACGGCGACGCTTGCGGCATAGAAAGCAGCTGCTGCGGTGTATCGGACGATACAGCCATCAACACCCTGATCTCTACCCGGCTCGGTTATAGCGAAGAAGACCTTGATAAAGTACCCGACGGTGCTGATATGGGGCTGGGCTGCGGCAACCCCAGGGCCATTGCGTCACTAAAACCCGGAGAGGTCGTGGTAGACCTGGGCTCTGGTGGTGGCTTCGATTGTTTCCTGGCCGCACATGAAGTCGGTGAAAGCGGTCATGTTATCGGCATCGACATGACACCCGACATGCTCAGCAAGGCACGCAACAATGCCGCCAAAGGGAAGTTCGCCAATGTAGAGTTTCGCCTGGGTGAAATCGAATACCTGCCTGTTGCGAACGACACCGCCGATGTGATTATTTCAAACTGCGTAATCAATCTGTCACCCAATAAACAACAGGTGTTCAATGATACATTCAGAATACTCAAGCCCGGCGGTCGTCTGGCCGTATCCGATGTTGTCGCGACCATTGAGTTACCCGAAGCTATGCGTAACGACCCAGCTCTGATTGCAGGCTGCATGGGTAATGCATCACTGATAGGTGATCTTGCCAAAATGATGAAAGACGCAGGTTTCGAACAGATTAAAATCGAACCTAAAGATGAATCAAAAGATTTTATTCGTGACTGGGCACCGGATCACAATGTTACGGACTACGTTGTTTCGGCATCGATAGAGGGGGTCAAGCCTGGGGGCGGGTGTTGTTGCTCCTGAATACCCTATGTTTTGCACTCTGAATAAAGTAATTTAAATCACAAGTTCATTGTTCATTCTCCATAGTCTTAACATTTATTAAGCGTAAATTACTGGATAGCAAAAAACTCTAATGAGCCGGATCATTGTTAAATGATCCGGCTATTAGTTTATGAAAAAAGCTTTCAGACAACCGTATTTATATTAATAAGCTTGAGTGGAGAAACGTAATGAACAGAATCAGCATAGTTATTACATTAAGCAGCCTGATACTGGGTGCCCCTGTCGCATCCCATGCAACAGATTACTACATCGTAGCCGCAAGTAGCACGACATTATCGACCGAACATAACGCTGATATTCAGTCTAACCCAGGTAATGTCATTGCGGTATGGAGTGACGATAAGCTTTGTAATCGATTTTCAGAAAAAAATACCCGCTCGACCGAACAGGTCAATGTAACCAAACATAAAAAGAGTATGATTGCTCCGCGCATGTCTCGTAACATGAAGGAATAAAACAACAACCGGTCATGTCTTGTATTCGATGAGTGTATCCCATCAAATAACAGAAACATACTGACGTATGTTGAATAAGGTATAATGAACGCTCATATAAAAATAACAGAATAATAAATACAGGAGTCATCCTTTCCAGTGTCTACTATTACAGAAAATGTAGCCGAGCGGCCTGAACCGGTATCATTTCCTGAGGCTGTTATTTACTGGCTCAAGCTGGGCTTTATCAGTTTTGGCGGCCCTGCAGGCCAGATCAGCATGATGCATCAGGAACTGGTTGAAAAACGACGGTGGATTTCCGAACACCGTTTTCTGCATGCGCTTAACTACACAATGGTGCTACCGGGGCCAGAGGCACAACAACTGGCAACCTACATCGGCTGGTTAATGCACGGTGTATGGGGAGGCATTGCTGCGGGTGTTTTATTTGTTCTGCCATCCCTGTTCATTCTAATCGGCCTGACCTGGGTCTATCTGGAATACGGTGATGTACAGGCAGTGGAAGGTATTTTATACGGCATCAAGCCGGCTGTGACCGCCATAGTTGTTTTCGCAGCCTACCGTATTGGCTCCAGGGCCTTAAAGAATAATGTGCTGCGCTCCATGGCTGTGCTAGCCTTTATCGCCATTTTTGCTCTGGATGTACCCTTCCCTTACATCGTTCTGATTGCAGGCCTGCTTGGATATATTGGTTCGCGTTACGCACCCGAAAAATTTGTAGCCGGTGGACATCACGGGGACGGAGGAAATTCATATGGCCCCGCGATTATTGATGATGACACGCCCGCGCCGACACATGCTCAATTCAAATGGGGTCGGTTCATCGTGTATATCTTTGTGGGTCTGTTCATCTGGGTCGCCGTCATGGCCGCTCTGTTAATGACGTATGGTTGGGAAGGTACACTCACACAAATGGGCTGGTTTTTTACCAAGGCCGCACTGGTTACCTTTGGTGGTGCCTATGCCGTCTTGCCGTATGTCTACCAGGGCGGTGTCGAACACTTCGCATGGCTAACCGGCCCTCAAATGATCGATGGCCTTGCACTGGGTGAAACCACACCGGGGCCGCTAATTATGGTTGTTGCATTTGTTGGCTTTGTTGGCGGCTGGACCAAGGAGCTGTTTGGATCCGACATGCTTCCCTTTGCTGGCGCAGCCGGCGCCAGTATCGCCACTTTGTTCACCTTCTTGCCATCTTTCCTGTTTATCCTGCTGGGCGGACCCGCAGTAGAAGCAACACGAGGTGATGTTAAGTTTACTGCACCTTTAACCGGCATCACCGCTGCCGTGGTGGGTGTTGTGCTAAACCTGGCGGCTTTCTTTGCCTACCATGTGCTGTGGCCTCAGGGGTTCGATGCAAGGTTTGAATGGTTTTCCGCGTTGATAGGGCTTGCTGCATTTGTTGCGCTGTTTAGATACAAGATGGGTATTGTTACGGTTATCGGCGCTTGCGCTGCAATTGGTCTGGTTTATTCGTTATTCTACTGATCACTTCGATTTCGGTACACCAGCATAAAGATGGGCAATTCAGTCAGGTGATTATTCCGCCTCATTCAGCAAAAACTGCTTAAATGCATGCGCAACCGGTGACAGCCGTTTGCCACTACGTTGCACAATATGCCAGTAACGCATAATCGGAAAATCCTCTACATCCAGAATCACCAGACGGCCGGTTTCCAGCTCTAGCTCCAGCGTATGTATCGACACAATACCTAAGCCCAGGCCTGCTTCTACGGCCTGTTTAATTGCTTCATTACTGGTCATTTCAATGCCGGTATGAAAATTTACCTCATGCTCCCTGAAAAATCGTTCAATCGCACTTCGTGTACCGGAACCGGCTTCCCGCACTACAAAATGTTCTTCACCAAAACGCGTCAGCTGCAAGCGCTGCTCCGATGCAAGCAAATGATCGGGTGGCGCAATCATAACCAGTGGATTCTCCATAAAAGTCACCGATTCTACCTCCAGACTGTCTGGCGGCTGCCCCATAATCACCAAGTCTGGCTGATTGTTTTCCAGTTGGTGATACAAACTTTCACGGTTAGTGATATCAAGGCTAATGGTGATGCCTTCGTAGCGTTTTGAAAAGGCCGCCAACAGGCGCGTCGCAAAGTGACTGGCAGTAGTCGCCACTGAAATAGACAGGCGGCCACTTTGCACGCCCTTAAGCTCCTCGATGACCGTATCAGCCTCATCAAGTAAATTACCTATGCGTTGACTGTAGGAGTAGATTTCACGACCGGCATCGGTCAGAAAGATAGTTTTACCCATTTGCTCAAATAAAGGTAAACCCACTCTTTCTTCTAACTGCTTGATTTGCATTGAAACGCCAGGCTGACTCAAATGCAGTGATTCCGCTGCCCGGGTAAAACTTTCAAGACGCGCGACTGCCTCAAATACTTCCAGTTGTCTAAGGGTAACCCTCATGAGGTAACTATATGCCTCTGTACAGCTCGTAAATTATCCATACTATAAATAAATACTTATTATTACAATTAAATTCTACAGTTTGTATTATGGTTTGCACCCATTTCAGAGGATGCTGTTATTCTCGACATTGTAACCACCCCTCGCTGATACTTTTTCATATAAAAATCCAAGCTTTTTTCCAGAATATCACAATATTTACTTGACTTGACCGACCGGTCTACTATTATAAGCCTATGAATTCTACCATGCAGACTCAACAGAGAATATTGAATGCGGCGCGAGAGCTTATACATTCTCGAAGTTACGCAGATGTGGGCGTTGCATTGATCTGCGATCGGGCCCAGGTCAAAAAAGGTAGTTTCTATCACTTTTACCCCAGCAAGCAGGAGCTGACGCTTGCCGTGCTGGATACCTACTTTGTCGATATGAAGGAGCAATTGCTCGACAATGCCTTCAAGAACGACATTCCACCACTGGCCAGGCTCAAACGTATGGCACAGATGGCCTACGAATTTCAGAAAGAACTTCAAAAGCAGACAGGCCATGTGCTGGGCTGCCCTTTTGGCAATATCGCAACCGAACTATCAACTCAGGATGAGACGATAAGAAAAAAGGTAGAACATATATTTACCAAACTTCAATCAGGCATTAAACAAGTCCTGGTCCAGGCACAGGAAGATGAATGCATTGAGCCATTTAATACCGAAGCCACCGCCGAGGCTATGCTTGCCTACTTTGAAGGCATCGTGTTGCTGGCTAAAACACGAAACGACCCTGAAATAATAAAGCAATTGCTGCCCGCAATTGCTGACATCCGCATTATTTAATCAAAGCACTGCAAGGAGGACACTTAGTCACAGATTTACTTTAACCAAGAACTAGACCGACCGGTCTACTGCTAATATTTACGTACAGTTAATTCACGGAGAACCAGCATGAATAATGAAACCATAAACATCGAAAAAGCACTGATTACCCCTGTTGTGCCAGCAGGAGACGAACAACGTGTTGCCGGGGTACTGGCCGCAATTGAGGAACACATTGGCTTTGTTCCTGATGGCTTGCGCCTGTACAGCTTCAGCCCACCGTTGCTGGAAGCCTTTGTCGGTAATATTTCGTATTTTAATGGCGGGACGAATATACCGCCTGCGCTAACGACGATGATTCGTTACCTGGCTTCGTGGCAGGCTGAATGCTCTTTCTGTATCAATATGAACGAAAGTTTTCTGCTCAATATGGGTATAGACCACGATGCAATTCGTGCGGCGCGCTCTAACCCGAAGGCTGCTCCGTTAAAAGAAAATGAAATACCTTTATTACTGCTGGCACTAAGGTCTCTGGATCAACCGAAGGCTATTAACCAGGATGATCTGGAAGCCGTACGTAAACATGGCTGGTCTGACCGGGATATATTTGATGCGGTTGCGCAGGCTGCGAATAACCGTGCATTTAATACCGTCCTGAAGACCTTCAACGTTGAAATGCAGGGGGCATTCGCCTGATAAACCCGGAAGGCGTGACAGACCTGAGGCAGGTACTGACTGATATCAGCAGTACCTCTCTCGGGGATATTCCTGCAGCAAGCCCATAAGTGGCAAATACCTGAGTAAAATAATATATAATAGGCTGACACTCTGGCAGAAAATCCCTATCCGGGATGAAGCCCTGCCCCATCACATTCACGTGGTAAGTATGCAAACAGCCCAAAACATTTTTAGCTATCGCCAGTTCTGGGCGAAACGCTTTGGCACCGCCCCGGTACTGCCGATGTCGCGAGCCGAGATGGACGACCTGGGCTGGGACAATTGCGATATCATCCTGGTGACTGGTGACGCCTATGTTGATCACCCGAGCTTTGGCATGGCCATGATCGGGCGACTGCTGGAGTCCCAGGGCTTTCGTGTCGGGATCATTTCTCAGCCCGACTGGCACGATAAATCTGCGTTTATGGAGCTGGGCAAGCCCAATCTGTTTTTTGGTGTGACCGCCGGCAATATGGATTCGATGGTTAACCGTTATACTTCGGACCGTCGCATCCGCAGCAATGATGCCTACACGGCGGATGGCCAGGCAGGTAAACGGCCTGACCGCTCCGTGGTCGTTTATGCACAACGCGTCAGGGAAGCTTATAAAGGCGTACCTGTCATCATAGGTGGCATAGAAGCCAGCTTACGTCGCATTGCCCATTATGATTACTGGTCAGAGAAGGTTCGGCGTTCAGTACTGCCAGACTCCAAAGCCGATCTGCTGGTATATGGAAACGCCGAACGCGCTATTGTAGAGATAGCCCATCGCCTGGCCAAAGGCAACCATATTAAAGACATCCGCGATATTCGTGGTACGGCCTTCATGACGCAACTTGTGCCACAGGACTGGACTGTTATCGACTCATCAGATGTTGATCAACCCGGTCGAATTGAGCAGCACATTGACCCGTACCAGAGCGAACCACCTTGCGACAAACAAACCAGTAACGATGCATCTGACACTGAATCAGGTACTGTGGTACTTTTCAAACCCGCAAAACCCAAACTCGATCGTACTAAAACCGTATTGCGTTTGCCTACCTACGATCAGGTGGTTGAAGACAAGGTATTGTACGCCCATGCTTCACGCGTATTTCATCTGGAGACCAACCCGGGGAATGCACGCGCATTAATACAGCAACATGGTAAACGCCTGCTATGGCTTAACCCTCCCCCTGTGCCGTTGACTACACCGGAGCTGGACAGGGTATTTGAACTGCCTTATACACGAACACCTCACCCGGTTTACAACAACGCAAACATACCTGCGTTTGAAATGATCAGGCATTCCATCAGTATCATGCGTGGATGTTTTGGCGGCTGTACGTTCTGTTCGATCACCGAGCATGAAGGCCGCATCATACAAAGCCGCTCGGAAGATTCAGTTATCCATGAGATAGAAGCCATTCGTGACAGCACACCGGGTTTCACCGGTAATATTTCCGATCTGGGTGGGCCTACAGCCAATATGTATAACCTGACCTGTAAGAGCGAAAAAATTGAATCGGCCTGCAGACGCCTGTCCTGCGTCTTTCCCGGCATATGCACCAACCTGAACACCGACCATAGTTCACTAATAAAATTGTACCGTCGCGCCAGAAAACTACCCGGTATCAAAAAGATATTTATTGCGTCCGGGCTACGGTATGATCTTGCCATACGCTCACCTGAATATGTTAAGGAACTGGTTACCCATCATGTTGGCGGTTACCTGAAAATCGCACCCGAGCATACCGAAGAAGGCCCGCTGAACAAGATGATGAAGCCAGGTATAGGCTCCTACAATAAATTTAAAGAGATGTTCGAACAATATTCAGCCGAAGCTGGAAAAGAACAATATCTTATCCCGTACTTCATATCGGCCCACCCCGGCACCACAGACGAAGACATGCTTAACCTGGCCTTATGGTTAAAGAGCAATCACTTCAGACCCGATCAGGTACAGGCTTTTTTACCCACACCGCTGGCCATCGCATCAGCGATGTACCACACCGGTAAGAATCCGCTCAAAAAAGTTTCGTACAAATCCGAAACCGTGGACTCCGTTAAAAAAACCAGGCAACGCCGATTACACAAGGCCTTTCTGCGTTATCACGATCCTGAAAACTGGCCACTGTTACGCGAAGCCCTCAAGAGTATGGGCCGTACTGACCTGATTGGTAATGGCAAGCGTCATCTGGTGCCGTCCTGGCAGCCAGCCGGCACCGGCAAAAAAGTGACCCCGGAGAAGCGGCCAGCGACTGCTGCCAGTCGGCCGCGAAAAAAACCTGTGTCTAAAGACTCTCACAGGGGCAGTCGGTCGCGTAAATTTACACGCTGAGGAGTCTCTGATTAAATAGTCACTCAACACGTCTCATCTCTACCCTGATAACAAATCTCGGTACGGCACATCCTGCATAAATACTTCATATCACCCCGCATTACCCGGTTATGCCGCACGGTGCTGACCTGATGCTCGCTACAGGCACACTGGTAGTGAAAGCGACGTTGTCTTCTAACCGGAATGCCCGTCAGGTCATAATCGCCTGTTACGGCAGGATCGGCCCCCAGTGACAGCATCACCGCCTGCCACTGCTTGCCATGTGGCTGGATATTACGCAGGCCAAACAGCATATCGGTTATATAATGGGCTACTTCATGCGGTACGGTGGTTTGCAGGTTATGGTCAAAATATTTTGCAAACAGATAGGGGTTATATCGAATAACACGTTTTCGGCGCTGCACCCGGTACATGCCAGATGCCCTGCCCTTCAGGTCAAACCTGACTTCTATGGGACGAAAACGGGTCTGATGAATATCACTGACCCGATGCAGGGTGGCTTGCGTCGCATCATTAACCTGTTGTTCCTGAGCCTGGCTGATAGGCCTGATAACCATGTTGCTCTCAGTAATGTGGCGGCGGCACTTCATCCGCCTGATCGGCTACTAAAGAAGGGGTGATACTCCTGACATGTTCCTGCAAACCTGAAACGGCCAGTAGCAACCGTTCAATCTCTTTCTGCTGAGACGCTACGATATCACTCAGGTCCTGTATGGTGCTGTCCTGAAAAGCGATACGGCTTTCCAGTTTTTCCAGTCTTTCGTTCATTTTGAGCTTCTCAGTGAATATTTAGTCTAGGGACATCTTCCGTCATGCGGTGCGGTTCCAATATAACAGCTCTCACATATTTACCGTATACCGTCATTTCACCATGATAACGCTGACTGCCATCACTGCTGAATTCAAAGCGGTATTCCCGGTAAAAATGCAATTTACCTGACGAGTCGCGCTTAAGGCGGGTACGGGTAATCTCTACCGTATCATCCAGAAAATCAACGCCTTGATCAGAGCAGCCCTTTTTCGCCGCCTGGGTGGCGATATCCTTGGCGTGTATCCCATCAAGCCAGAACCAGATAGCCGCAATAAACAGCAGCAATATTATCATTTCCCATAACGTCATGGTGTAGCGGGACAACCCGTTGAGGTTTCTGATAATTTATATTGATAATTCATATAGTTAGTATACAATACCGCGCGCAGGCATACCCTGCGTCTGAAATATTGTACACTGCTTTGCCAATTGTATTGCTATTAACCCGAAAACAGAGAATCTTCAGCCAATGACCCGCATTAACGAATATTTTGATGGTAACGTAAAATCCATCGCATTCCAGACAGAGACCCTGCCCGCCACCGTCGGCGTTATGGTGCCAGGTGAATATGTATTTGACACCAGCGACAGGGAAAAGGTCACCGTGATCAGCGGTGCGCTGACTATCCAGCTCACAGGTGAAGACAGCTACACAAGCTATACCGAAGGCCAGTCCTTCAATGTACCAGCAAACAGCTCCTTTAACGTCAAGGTTACCATTGATACCTCGTATCTTTGTCTGTACGGCTAATGGTCCAGGTAGCAACGTAAACAGATCATGTTGATCATCTCAAACAATGTTCGTATTCCTGACAACGAAATCGAAATCTCTGCTATTCGTGCTCAGGGTGCCGGTGGCCAGAACGTTAATAAGGTTTCATCTGCTGTCCATCTACGCTTTGACATTAGTGCGTCTTCCTTACCAGATTTTTACAAGCAACGATTAACGCAGTGTCAGGACCAACGTATTAACAAAGACAATATCATTGTCATCAAGGCACAAAAATATCGTAGCCAGGACAAAAACCGTGCCGATGCACTGGATCGTTTGGCCAGCCTGATACGAAGCGTGGGCGTTGTTGCAAAAAAGCGCAGGGCAACCAAACCAAGCCGTGGCGCAAAGATGAAACGACTGGACAGAAAAAACAAACACGGACGTAAAAAAGAATTGCGTAAAAAAGTATTTGAGTAACGAAATCCGTTAACCCCCTCTTCCCCATGGAGAGGGTTGGGGTGAGGGGATCAAAATTTTGTAATGCATTATTTTAATTATCCCCACATTCCAACCCTCTCCATGAAGGAAAAGGAATCTTTACAAAGGTCAGAACTTGAAAAATTATATCCCCGGACAACGCTGGATCAGTGACGCTGAACTGGAAATGGGACTCGGCACTGTTTTGGCTGTTGATCAACGCACTGTCTCTGTCCTGTTCCTGGCCACAGGTGAAACCCGCGTCTATTCACGGCAAACGGCACCACTTACCCGTATCGCATTTGCAGTGGGCGACCGCGTAAAAATGCATGATGGCGATTCAATTAATATTGAATCCGTTGAAGAAAATGATGGCATACTCAGCTATCTCGGAACAGACTCTGATGGCAATAGTGTAGCAATTGATGAAGGCAAGCTGGATAATCTCATACAACTCAACCGGCCAGCAGACCGACTGTTCACCGGACAAATCGATAAAGATAACTGGTTTGAATTACGCTACCAGACACTACTGGAACGTAACCGTTATGAAAGTTCGGACCTGAACGGTATTACCGGCGGCCGTACCTTCCTGTTACCACATCAGCTGTATATTGCTCACGAGGTTGCTAACCGTTACGCCCCGCGTGTACTTCTGGCCGATGAAGTTGGTTTGGGTAAAACTATCGAAGCCGGCCTCATTCTGCATCATCAGCTGATTACAGAACGTGCAAAACGAATCTTGATAGTCGTCCCGGAAAGCCTGCTACACCAGTGGCTGGTCGAGATGCTACGACGCTTTAACCTGTACTTTAGCGTATTTGACGAAGAGCGCTGCCTGGCTACTGATGTCGATGTAGAAACCGACGAACCAGAAGAGAAAAAAGCAGACAGCAATCCCTTTCATACCGAGCAGCTGGTCATATGCACACTGGAATTTCTGGTTGAATCTGAACATCGTTTTGAACAGGCCCTGGCCGGTGAGTGGGATATGCTGATTGTAGATGAGGCTCACCATCTGCAGTGGTCAGAACACGAATCCAGCATTGAGTACCAGAGAATTGAGCAACTGGCCGTAAACGTCAAAGGTGTACTGCTCCTTACTGCGACACCGGAGCAACTGGGCAAGCAAGGGCACTTCGCACGTTTACGCCTGCTCGATCAGGACCGCTTTCCGGATTACAGCCGTTTTATTAACGAAGAAAATAGCTACGAGCCAGTAGCAAGCGCGATCGAGGAGCTACTCAACCAGCAGGAAATAAGTGAACTATCTCACCAGACCCTGGATGAGTTACTCAAGGAAGATGACAACAAACCATTACTGGACCAGATAAAAAACAATACGTCGAATGACCCTGATAAACAAAACCAGGCACGCGCCGATCTGACAGATCATCTGCTGGACCGACATGGTACCGGTCGTATCCTGTTCAGAAACACACGCTCTGCCATAAAAGGGTTCCCGGACAGAAAACTGACTGACTACCCACTTGCCATGCCCGCGGAGTACATTGCATGCCGGGAAGCCATTGAGCCAGACCGCCTTACCCCTAACATGCTGCTGTTTCCGGAGCTACTGTATCAACTCAATGATGAATTTCAGGGTACACACTGGACCACGATAGATCCTCGTGTCAGCTGGTTAGCCAAGCTGCTTAACCAGCTTAAATCTCAAAAAGTACTGGTCATCACCGCCAGTGCAGAAACAGCAATGGACCTTTCTGATACGTTACGGATTAAATCCGGCATTCATGCAGCTGTCTTTCACGAAAATATGACGCTGGTTGAACGTGATCGTGCCGCAGCATTCTTTGCTGACATGACCTATGGCAGCCAGATACTGATTTGTTCAGAAATCGGCAGTGAAGGCCGAAATTTCCAGTTTGCACATCATCTGGCCCTGTTTGATCTGCCATTAAACCCGGACCTGCTGGAACAACGCATCGGCAGACTTGATCGAATTGGACAGTCTGAAACCATCAAGCTGCATGTCCCCTACCTGAAAGACAGTGCCCAGGATATGCTGTTTCACTGGTACAGGGATGGCCTGTCTGCGTTTGAGCACACCTGCCCTGCCGGTCACAGTGTGTTTGCACAGGTTAAATCTGAACTTGTAGATGTCATTACCTGTCCGTATGACGAACATTTAGTATCACTAATAAATCGTACTACCGAAATACACAAAGAGCTAAACGATGTCCTCAGTCGTGGCCAGGACAAACTGCTCGAATACAACTCATGCCGACCTGATCAAGCTGAAAAACTGGCTGGCCGCGCAACACAACTGGACATCAGCTCTACACTACCTCAGTATCTGGAGAAGGTGTTTGATTGTTTTGATATTGAAAAAGAGCCACACAGTGAAGGCTGTTATGTCATAAAGCCCAGTGAACAGATGCAGACCGGTGATTTTCCTGGCCTGAGCAGCGATGGCATGACCTACACCTGCGAGCGTAGTATTGCGCTTGCGAACGATGACGTTCAGTTTCTCACCTGGGAACACCCGTTGGTCACCGGTATTATGGACACCTTCTCCAGTAATGAACTGGGTAACACTGCCATGTCCTCCATAAAATATAATGGTGTAAAATCAGGCTCATTACTGATCGAATGTATTTACATCCTCGAATCGGCTTCAAATGACCAGATACAATCAAGCCGTTATCTGCCGCCCACCAGCATACGCATTGTAATCGACACTAGTAATCAGGATCATGCCAGTCAGCTCTCACATGATGATATCAGTCAAAGCCGCGAGATTATTAAAAAAGAAACAGCATACAAGATCATACATGCCTATACTAAAAGTCTAAGAGAGATGCTGGACAATGCAAATAGTATGGCTAACAGACAATCACCGGCTATTCGAGATCATGCACTCAAGCATGCTGAACATACCCTTGCCAGTGAAATTAACAGGCTGCGTGCCTTAAAACAGATCAATCCGAATGTCCGGAGCGAGGAAATCCTGTTCTATGAGCAGCAGTGGAATACTGTGACGAAAAGCCTGAATGATGCACGCCCGCGTCTGGACGCACTCAGGATACTGGTTGTTACCTGACCATATCGGGAGCTGAAGCCATGGGACGTTATCGACCACCTGCACCGAAGTCGTCACTGTATATCACCCTGCCCGGCTACCAGGCGTTGAAGGAAGAGGAAAAGGCAATATGGAAACGCCGTGCCGAAACCACCCGTGCACTGGCTGCCGCTGCCGCCGAAGGAGACCGCTCTGAAAATGCCGAATATATCTATCGTAAGAAGGAACTTCGCGAACTCGACCGACGTATACATTACCTGCAAAAACGCCTGCCTGAACTCAAGGTCATCTCTGAACCCCCTTCCAGTACTGATCAGGTTTTCTTTGGCGCATGGGTAACACTGGAAGACGAACAGGAACAAACAGTCATATATCGAATAGTAGGCCCCGATGAATTTGATCCAGGTAAAGGCTGGATCAGCATGGACTCGCCGATGGCAAAAGCACTCATGTCAAAGTTTGTTGATGATGAAGTGTCGGTACAAACGCCTTCAGGAACAGTGATTTATCTTGTTGTTGATATAAAATACTAGTGTACTGAATATTTATTTGTCTCGAAATCAACTTTACTGATAATGACCTTCTAATGTTGGCTTAACTTCACCAATAATTGGCCTTATTATATCATTCGTTTAACCAAACAAATGCATCTTTCTCGTGTCGAGAGTATTTCACTTTACCAGAAATAAACCATGATCCAATTTTTGCAGTAATTTCTTGCCAATTTTTATTGCCATATATAGCAATTTTTGTAAATTCATTTCCATGTTGAAGCCCAAGTTTAAAATCATCCCACGCCGCTCTTAGCTCCCATCCTTCCATTTCTGTACTATCGGTTAGAGCTTTTACCTTCGGTTCTTTCACAGTACTTAATGCTGAATCAATCATTGGTGTAATGGTTTCATAATCCTCGTGCGTCAATTTCCCTACAGCCTTTAGTAGAAGAAAGAAATCACTTCCACATCTTTCGATACCGATTGAGAAGCCAGATATATAATCGACAACTTTTCCTTCAATTCCTGAAAAGCCATGATATGACCTTGCTTTACAAGGTCTGGATATTGGCTCATCACCACCACTAAATAGCTTCACTTCAACTTTTGGTGCATTTATAAGCATGTTAGCAATTTTCTGTGCTCCTTCTGATGGTGTTTTTCGACATGCATCATCTGAATGAGCCACAATGAGAGTTGGTATACTGATTTTCTTAAGGTCCATTTCAGTAACCGCTGTACCTCCGGGATTTGCAACCGACATACTTGACGTAAGTACCAATCCATCAGGTTTTTGCATAGAGTGTATTGCAATATTAGCCGCTGACTCTGTGCCACGACTTGTTACTACCAGCCATACGGGAACGCTTGCACGTTTCCGAAGATAACTAATGACGTGATCAATATCCGTGACATGATCCTCGCTGTCTCTAAAGCCACCCAGCATACCGTTCATCGACTGTTTATCAGAAGGCGCATCAACCACAGCAACCATAAAGTCATTCTTAACGAATAGCTCTCTGGTCCTGACCAGAAAATTATTTTCCCCCCGGTTTATAGTTGGAGAGCCAAATAAAGAAGAAAGATTTAATACACCTTTTCCGCCAGCAAAAAAGATAACGCTATACTTCGCATTATCAGATTTGATTAAAATAAATTTCTGTTCAACGCCGGATCTGGTCTCCAGTGTAACGAGTTCAGCAGAGAACACAGACTGTGCGCTAAACAGTAGCAATGTTACAAGTATTGTATTCATTTTTCTCACTTAGCGTATAAGAGTAGAACCAGCGAGTATTATCAACATGTGTTCATAGGTCATACCCGGATTGATACTACGGTTATACTGTTATAACAACATCCGCTTGAAGTCTTAAGGATTCAATTCCAATATTTTTTGTGGCCTTCATCTAAGAGCGAACAGCATCGGTACAAGCAGTAGCGTCACAATCATGGCCAGGATCTGTAACGGCACACCTACCTTTACAAAATCGTTGAAACGGTAACCGTCCGGCCCAAGTACCAGTGTGTTCACAGGTGAAGCCAAATGCGCATTCCATACCCACCACCAAAATGATATCCCCACTTTCGAGTTCCATATCGGAAAGTGCAGGAGTCCCTGGGCTACAGGGTTGTAAAGAGTTCTTTCCCTAGTTGTTAATTCATTTTTCCTGATAGGCAGATACTTTCAGCTGTGGGTTGAGGAGTGGTGCTGTCATAAATTCGTGGATATCTGCTGATATCTGTTTTGAAGCTCTGTTTATCTGGGAAACAATGGTGTTTTGTTTCGGGTTCTGATTGTTGGGTCTATGTGATCTTAGGTTTTGTTAGTATGTATTAGGTTGGGTGTCCATATTAAATCCATGATAGTGAATATAAAAGTATAGTAAATATTAAATAGATATACAGGTAATTTTACAATTACATTATTCCAGACAAAGAACTAGTGTGTTAGTGAGATCAGTAGCCTGGTAAGCAAGATATAGCATTGCTACTGATTCCTAATACGAGTATCAACTAAATCAATATTATATATGGAGAAATAGCCATGAAAAGTGTACATCACTTGCAAGATATAGTTACCTCACCTGATCTTCAGGAACAACTCAACAGACAATTTGATCAGTGTATTGGCTGCCTGGAAGATGCAAAAAAGAAGTTTATGAAAATAGATGGCGTCATTGGAGTTGGTTACGGACCGAAAGAAAAGGATGAGCAAATACTGGAAAACGAACCATGTATTATCATCTATGTTGAAGAAAAGAAGGCAAAGTCAAAAGTATCTTCTGGAGAAATTATTCCTGCTGAGTTTAAAGGTGTTTCAACCGATGTAGTAATGCCTGGAAACCGCGCCACACCATTCTATAATGATTATGACTCAAGATGGCTGGAGTCGGCTGAATTGCATGAACGTAACCCCCATAAGGATACGAGCGTTGAAGCCATGGTGGACTACGACCTGGATGACGTTGCAGTACTTGAAATTGATAACAGCTTTTTGAATAACGGCAAGGTTGACTGGGTTAAGGCCGTCAAACGATTTCTTAATAGTCATCCGGATAAATTTGATTTCATCACTTTCTATGTCGACACATCCAGCGGCATTCCATCACAGGGATCCTGGCATCGAGGCGTGTATAACAAAACAACCGGTATCAATTACTATGCCGGTTCTAATGTTGATTCACGCGATGCATACGGCAGCAACAAACTGCAGGCATTCCATTCCATTAGTTTCTTCGGGAACTCTGTTTTATTGCAGGAGACAGGTCATATGTGGGGGGCCTATACCCGAAACAGGGACACGGTGTCTGGACCTAATCGTTATGATCTTTTGATCAGCTCCTCGGGTCAGGGGATATTCCACTGGGGACGTTATTTTGACAATAATCACTCACCGATGGACTATGATGGAATTGATTGGCAAGCCCTTGGCGGCAATAAGTTCAAGTCACATACTATTGGCGATGATTATTATCATTTTAATCCACTTGACCTGTACCTGATGGGGCTCACTTCGACCACAAGTGTAGGCTCATTTTATACGATACAAAGTCCTTCAGGTAACAGCGGTACAATAACAGGCAGCAGAAAGAACATTAACGTAAAAAATGTCATATGGGCAGAGGGTAATCGAAATCCTGCATACCCGAGCACACAGAAATCCTGGAAACAGGCATGTGTAGTATTAACATATGATGCACGCACGTCACGTAGCTTTGCAAAGAAAGTAGCACAACAACGCAGAAAATATACATGGCAGTTTTACAAGGCAACACGTTACCTGGGTAAAGTTGATACAACCCTTAAAGCAAAAACCTTGCTTCCGGTAATTAGTAATATTTCTGTTGCCATCGACAATGATCGTGCAATTATTGGCTGGAAGACGAATGTATCAACCAAGTCCCGGGTCAATTATTCTACTTCGTCTAATGCTTTCCGTCGTGATCAGGCACATAATGAGCCGTTTTCATCAAAATCATCAAATACGCTCAGGACTTCACATGGCATGATGATTACCGGACTATCACCGGATACAACCTATAATTTTGAGATAATTGCAGAATCAAAGGAAGGTCTGGTAGACAGAAAAGGTGTGCAGAAATTTTACACGCGTAAAACCAACGACACATGCAAGCCGGATATTAACAATGTTTCTGTGAGACGTTATAAATATGGAAAAGCCAATAAAATTGTAGTTAGCTGGAAAACAGATGAGCTTTGCGATAGTCGTGTTCGATTTGGGAAAAGCACACCGCCTGCTTCTAAAAAATACGACCCCTATCCAAAAACCAGTCACAGTATCATAATACCTGGGCTAGGCACCGGAAACTATTTTATCCGGATTGGAAGTCGTGATGCCGCAGGTAATCTGGCGATTGATGACAATAATGGAAGCTACTACAGGATAAACATTCCCTTATTGATTACATCAGGTCTGGAATCTTCCAGCTCTGAAGAATTACTTGAGCAGACGAATGCGATTAATGTTGATATTGAATCAGGCGACATCGAATCTGCAATCGACAAAACAAGTAACTTTATTCATGACATCGGTACAAAAGAGCTGGAGTGTATCGTAAAAAGTGAAAAACTGCCGGAGGATGAACTGGAGGCAAGCTACGTTTTAGTATCAAAACTGGCAGAACGGTTAGGTTCCAGCGCACAGCTCATTTCTGAGACCAGTGAAGAAATAGAGTTTGCGTTCGAAGACGACCCATTATTCAGCATCAGTTGTATCAACCTTTCTGCTGATACTGTTGCTCAAGAATGCGGCTTCCCCGTTCTGGCGAGTATGATGGCTAGCGTCTATCCTGCAATAAGTCTGGAGCCCAATACTGAAAAGGGCCTGGGTTTCTACAGCCTGAAAAAAGCAGAGAGCTCCTGACTGCCTGAACTAATAGTGTAATACAGGCAAATGGGCCAGGTTCCAGTTCGAAAAGACTGATTATTTTCGAGAGAACCTGGCCCTACCTGATCCTGAATTAAATTTACCGCAATAATGTATCCTGACGATAATACTGTCGCAATTGATCATAGATAGCTGGATACTGTTCATTAAGTACCGCTGGTCGTTTAAAGAAAATATTACTGAACACTGCAAGGAATTCTGCAGGAGACGTCGCCCCGTAACAATCTTCTGCCTCACAAAATTATCAATCTCGTCTGCTGATTGCGCCATTTGTATTTTGACATGCCTAGATGGGCAAAGCTAGTTTGTCAGATTTGATGGCGTAGGTTTTTGAGATATTTTCAATAACATTCGGGTGCAGTTTGCTTTGAGCTGTAACTGTCTTTCCCGCAATCTGTTCGCGGAGATCTTCCACCTCGCTGGCCAGTGCTTCTAACCTGGTTTCTAGCACCTGCTCGAATTTCTCGTCAATATCTTGAATTGAAAAAGCGATTCAGTAATAATTGAGCCCTACCCCCTATAGTTCGCTCTAGTGGCTACCCCGTGTTCATTTTTCTCGAATACTAGGAAAACGCGATGTCGATTAAAGAAAGAATGTCATATGCACTTCGCATGTCCATAGATACTATCGGTGCGATGGGTCTATCGTTCTTCCTGGCCTCTTTCTTTAATATATTATTGAAATCTTCGATATCCTGTATATTTGGACAGAATACTGATGCGCCTACGTGCTTACATGACTCCGCCGCCCATATCCTGGCGACCTCCAATGCACTTTGAAACTGTGTACATGTCAATTCAGTATTTTCACAAAGTACTGATGCCATACCAGCTGCAAAGGCATCACCCGCACCTGTCGTATCCTTAACATGTATGCGCTCTATTATTGGCCAGGCAATGATTACGCCACTGTAGTCCTTGTGCGTTGCAACCGCACCAAATTTATCAAGGGTAATAACTGCATTAATATTTTTACTCATGAACCATTTGATGATATCAGTTAACGTAGTTACCTCATTGTTATCTTGAAAGAACTTTTTTGCTTCTTTTATATTAAGTTGAAATATAGATATTTTATCAAGGTAATCTTCCCAGAATTCTGACTGATGCTTTATCTGGCTGTTCCCGAAGTTTGCATGAATCAGGGATCGATTCCGAAACCTGTTGATAATTGAGATAGTACATTCGCCTGGCTCCAGATCTTCATGATCACCACTATCTGCGTAAATGTGGCCTATCATTACTACACGAGGATACTTGCGGTTTTCTCGTGTAAACGCATCAAGTCTTTCATCCATAAATCCACGAAAACCTCCTACCTTCCCAGGAGGTTGAGAAAAAATTGTTCTGTCGCTACCAGAAACAATTACCGTCGAACTTGGTGTCTCGATAGAATAGGCTTGAAAATCCTTTGAATTAATAAATCGCAAAACACCAGTACATGCGTCAGATTGCTCTGCTACTTTACGAAGCCGATCACGAATCTGATTACCTAACCGATCTCTTCCAGTAGTAATCACAGGATATACATCGTGTTCCATTGATAGTAATCGCGTTGTAACGTTTACAGCGCTTCCTCCGTACTCATGTTTCATACTTACCTGGTGTTTACTTCCAATTTCCACCTCAGACATACATTCAAGAATATTCTCTGCATTCCCACTACCAATCGTCACAATAGTTTTAGAAACAATACCGTACTTACTGATTACTTCATCAATTCTGTTAATGATCTCCTGCTGTCTTTCTTCCGATTGTCTTTGAAGATCTTCTATTAGTTTCTCAAGGTCATCGCCATAAATCAAAATATCTAATGCAGTACCAACGCCGGGAATAGTTGATAATATTGCTCGTTTTACCCTGTGTTCATCTAAATAATTGTTTAACCGCGATATGGCCTCTCTTAATCTGTCCATATTGAGTCTCCTTGATCACTGGCTATTTTTCTTCTAAATAGAGAATATGGTTATCTGAATTCCAGATATTTATGGAACCTGACAACACGCAACCGTAAAATAAATTCATTTCAAGATGTAAATTCAACAACTTTAAATAGACATCCACACTTATAGTTGACAACTATACTTCATCAACAATACTCTAGCCAACATGGATTTAACTGATCAAGGAGAAGATCAATGCCGCGCCCTCGCTATACCCAGGTGTCATTAGACGCTACCCCGTATTATCACTGTGTGTCTCGCTGTGTGAGACGTGCTTTCTTGTGCGGTACCGATAATATCACCGGCCAGAACTACGAGCACCGCCGCCAGTGGATTGAAGATAAGTTACTGGAACTGGCAGACATATTCGCAAATGCAGAAGACCATTGTACAGGTCGTTTCTGGGAAGGCCGCTTTAAAACCCAGGCCTTACTGGATGAGACAGCACTGGTCGCCTGTATGGCCTATGTCGATCTCAATCCCATTCGGGCAAAGATGGCTAAAACACCGGAAACCTCTGATCACACCAGCATCCAGAAAAGAACAGCTAAGGCACAACAAGTATCGCAACCTAATCATCCCAGACGGCAAGCAAACGATCTGATGCCATTTGCCGGCTACCCTAGAGAGAACATGCCGAAAGGCCTGCCCTTTCGGCTAACGGATTACCTGGTGCTGGTGGACTGGTCTGGACGTATTTTGCGTGAAGATAAAAAAGGTGCGATATCCGGAACGATTCCTCCGGTACTTGAGCGGCTAAATATCGAACCGAAACACTGGCTTTACCTGACAAAGCACTTCGAATCAACCTTTAAAGGCACGGTCGGTTCAGTGTTCAAACTCAAACAAGCCTGTGTGGCACTGGGTTATGTACGAACACCTGGCCTACAGGGTTGTAAAGCGTTCTTTCCCTAGTCGTTAATTCATTTCTCCTGACAAGCAGATACTTTCAACTGTGGGTTGAGGAATGGTGCTGTCATAAATTCGTGGTTATCTGCTGATATCGGTTTTGAATCTCTGTTTGTCTTGTAAACGATGGTGTTTTGTTTCGGGTTCTGATTGTTGGGTCTATGTGATCATGGGTTTTGTAAGTGTGTATTAGGTTGGGTGTCCATATTGTGTTTATATTGTGTTTATATTGTGTTCCAATGCTTACCTTAAACGACATGACAACAACATAATCGAGGATATATAATGTAAAAACAAAGTGTTACCTGTTTTTGACCCCTCGGCAACTGCGTCCTTAATGTCCCCTCACCCCAACCCTCTCCCTGAGGGAGAGGGTGTTTACTAAACTGAATCTATAAATATTAAGGTTTCTTCTTACGGTTAAAACGGTCCAGAAACAACCCTCCAAGATTCTGAAGATCAAGCTCCAGCTTCGGCAATTTCCTGTCTTTGTTAACCAGCGCCCTGAACATTCCGGTTGCTAACACAACCGGTGCCTTCAACCTGTTTTTAAGCGCCAGTTTATACAAGTACTTCGGCGACAATACCAGAATGGTCATATCATCTGTAAACTTGTCTTCATCCAGTACTTTTTTTAGCGAATCGATAATGGATTCGAGCAGGATATTCGGGTCGGTTACGCTGATCCTGTCCAGCATTTTCTGTAGCAATTCCAGACCGTCGTCTTCTGATGATGACATCAGTGCTTCCATTAGTGCGTCGGTAAATAATATGACGATATCACCTTCGCCCAGAACCACTCTGTTTTGTTTGTATTCGGTATTTTCTACAATACCGAACGGGACGTTGGTATGATCCTGATCATCCAGGATTTCCTGTTCCAGCTTGTGCCAGCTTTTGCTGTTATTTCTGTATACCAGCGGACTGGGATGACCTGCGTTGCAGAATGTCAGTTCGCCGGTTGGGGCAAAATGGGTCATGATGATGGCTGTTGCAAACTGGCCTTTTTTAGAGATCTTGCAGAAATGGTTGTTGATTTCACGCGCAAACTTCTCCTGGCTGATATAGTTTATATAGCGATGCATGAGCTGTTTGAGTATTACTGCGAAATCTGCGACCAGTTCTCCATGACCACTGATATCTGCTATGACGATACGGGTGATGCGGCCGGTTGCGCATGATGTCATGTAGTGGATATCGCCACCCTGGTCTGATCCATCATAAGGGTTGCAGTAGACCCAGGCGTCGATACCTTCCAGTGAGATGCTTTCGCGTGAACGCTGGTTACCGCCCCATAGCTGCATGCAGGCTAGTTGTTGCTGGTTTTCGTGTGCGGGCATAGTGGTTCCTTGTGTTCTGCGCACTGCTTGATGTAAAAGACGTTATCATATTGACCCGAATTGAAATAAATAGTTTCAGTCATAGGCCTTAGCTATTATAGATCCCCTCACCCCAACCCTCGGTAACTGCGTCCTGCGTTACCCTACCGGCTACATCCGTGTAGCCGTCTCCCTGGGGGAGAGGGGGTATAGTGGGCAGTGTTCAATCAGGCTCTGTCAGGGTTTCCAGCTCACTATTTGCTTCCATCCATAGCTCTTCGTCAGCTTCCAGCTTGACCTTTATTTCGGTCTGCTGCAGCTGCAACTGCTGTAATTTCAGTTTATTTTCATCATTATAAATTGATGAATCAGCTAGATTTTCGAGCAGGGTTGCGAGTTTTTTATTATGCTTTTCTATACTTTTTTCCAGGTTCCTGATTTGCGCAGTGACGGTCTTTTTTTGTTTACGTTGCTCTGCGGATTGCTGGCGTTGTACTTTTTTTGTATTGCCTTTGTCTGATTTTTTAGGTGTAGCCTTGTCTTTATTACTTTCCTTGACCCATGCCTGATAGTCATCGAGGTCGCCAGTGAAGTCGTCGACCTGACCATCATGTACCAGCAGCAAGGTGTCGGTTACGGTACGCAGCATGTGACGGTCATGCGATACGATGATCATTGCACCTTCAAATTCCTGCAGGGCAATACTAAGCGCCAGTCGCATTTCGATATCAAGATGGTTGGTTGGCTCATCCAGCAACAGCAGGTTGGGCTTTTGGTACACGATCATGGCCAGTACCAGGCGTGCCTTTTCGCCCCCGGAAAAGGGTGCCACGGGTGATGTGGCCATGTCGCCGCTAAACGCAAAACCGCCCAGGTATTTTCTGAGCTGCGCCTCGCTGGCTCTTTTATCGATACGCTGCAAGTGCAGCAAGGCACTGGCCTCCAGATCGAGCTGTTCGAGTTGATGTTGTGCAAAATAACCGATGTTCAGGGCCTTTGCCTCTACTCGCCCGCCTGACATGGGGTTTATTTCACCGGCGAGCAGTTTAATCAAGGTGGATTTACCGGCACCGTTATGGCCCAGCAGGCCGATACGATCTCCAGCCGCTATGGTCATCCTGACTTTATTCAGGATGATGGTGTCATCGTAGCCGGCGGTGACTTCATCAATCGATAACAACGGATTGGGCATGTTACCCGTCTCGCTGAAATGAAAATCAAACGGCGAATCAACATGTGCCTGGCTGATCATGGTCATGCGTTCCAGCGCCTTGATGCGGCTTTGTGCCTGACGGGCCTTGGTGGCCTTGGCGCGAAAGCGGTCAACAAAGCTTTGCATGTGTTTGACTTCGCGTTGTTGTTTTTCATAGGCCGCTTGCTGGTTGGCCAGTCGTTCTGCACGCATTTTTTCAAAGGCCGTGTAGTTACCGGTGTACAGCACAATGCCTTCCTGCTCCATATGAGCGATATGGGTGGTAACACGATCGAGAAAATCCCGGTCATGTGATATCAGCAACAGGGTGCCCGGGTAGGCCTTTAACCAGTCTTCCAGCCAGATCACGGCCTCCAGATCAAGGTGATTGGTTGGCTCATCCAGTAGTAATAAATCAGAGCGACACATTAAAGCCTGGGCAAGATTAAGGCGCATGCGCCAGCCACCGGAGAATGTCGCGACCGGCAACTGTTCCTGTGCCGAGCTAAAACCCAGTCCATGCAGCAACTGCCCGGCACGACTGGCTGCGGTATAGCCGTTAATGACTTCGAGATCGTGATACAGATGTCCCAGTTTCTCGCCATCGTTATCTTGTTCGGCTACGGATATCTTTTGTTCAATTCCACGTAGTTCTTCATCGCCATCAATCACGTAATCCAGCGCCGATTTATCGACTGCGGGTGTTTCCTGGGCGACATGGGCAATCACGGTACGGGCAGGCAATGAAAAATTACCGAGGTCCGCAGACATCTTTCCACGAATTAATGCAAACAGACTGGATTTACCCACACCATTAGCGCCGGTGATGCCGACTTTGTTGCGCTCGTGGATGGTAAAGGTAACGTCCCTGAATAACTCGCGCACGCCGCGGCGTATAGACAGGTTTTCAAACTTCAACATATTTATAGCCTGGTGATATTCGTATAGCTGACAGGTCAGTTTATGCCCTGGACATAAACTTGCCATTGGCCGTGTTGATTCTGATGATCTCACCCTCTGCAAGATATTCAGGAACCTGTACTTCCAGACCGGATGTGAGTCTGGCCGGTTTGGTACGCCCGGTAGCGGAAGCACCCTTGATACCCGGTGCGGTTTCGACAATTTCCATATTGACAGACTGGGGGAGTTCGATTGCAATCGGTACGCCGTCTAACAGTAAGCAGGTGATGCCTTCCAGCCCCTCCAGCAGGTATTCGGTCTGCCCTTCCAGATCATCACTGATAAGACTGTATTGTGAAAAATCTTCCATATTCATAAAGGTGTACTGATCACCATCCTGATAGGAATACTGCACTTTGACTTTCATGCAGTCGGCCTCTTTCAGAAAGTCATCACCCTTGTGTGATTCGTCCTGTTTCTGTCCGGTTTGCAGATTAGTGTAGCGAATCTTGTAGAGTGTCGCTGCGCCACGTGAGCTGGGGCTTTTGCAATCAACTACCTTGACCACATGGGGCATACCCCTTATTTCAACGATCATTCCTCTTTTCAGGTCACTGGCTTTTGGCACAACACTCTCCTGCTTGTATCTTGATCAGCCTATTATCCCATAATCCTGACTTCAGTGTATGATGCACTGCATGACGAACCGACTCCCTGCTATTGACTATCGACCTCCCCCGCATACCGGCCTGGACATCCAGTTTCAGGATCAGTCGCTGCTGGTGCTGAACAAGCAATCCGGGTTACTTTCTGTGCCCGGCCGCGGTCCGGACAAGCAGGACAGCCTGGCCTGGCGAGTACAGCAGGAATACCCTGAGGCGCTCACCATACATCGACTTGATATGGAAACATCCGGTCTGGTCGTGATGGCAAAAAATACTCAAATCCATCGGCAAATGAGCCTGCTCTTTCAGGAGCGCCATGTTCAAAAGCAATACATTGCAGTGGTAGACGGGCTGATTGAGCAGGCAGACGGCAAAATAGACCTGCCGCTGATCACAGACTGGCCTAACCGTCCGATGCAGAAGGTTGACCACGATGCGGGCAAGGCCTCTGTGACCCATTACAAAGTGATTGCGCAGGACGCACAACTGTTAACCAGCCGTGTCGAACTGCGGCCCATAACCGGGCGCAGCCACCAGTTACGTGTACATATGCAGTCACTGGGGCATGCAATACTGGGTGACAGGCTCTACGGCAGCGACCGGGTTCAGGAGAAGGCACAACGCCTGCTGTTACATGCCTGCAGACTGGCTTTTCGGCATCCTGTTACGCATGAATCGCTTGATTTTACACATGAGACCCCTTTCTAGGGCATCCATCTTGCTGAGACTTTCTGGCTAAAACGGCCAGATAGACCAGCCCTTGTCGAGTTTGTGGGCACATTTTTTGAGCTGTGCCCGGTAGTTACTGGCCTGCCTGGCTACCTTTTTTGCTACCTTGACCAGCCATGGTTTTTTCCGATAGCTGCCACTACGGTAGCCACCGTGGCCTTCATGATAGGCCAGATACTGCTTTCTGGCATCCCATTTCGAGATACCCAGCTTGCGATACGATACATCACCATACCAGCCGATAAAGTCGGTTACGTCTTCAAAGTCGTCGCGGTCTGCCCAGGTATTGCCGGTCGATTTACGGTACCAGTCCCAGGTGGAGTCCTTGACCTGACCAAAGCCGTAGGCCGATGATTTTCGCCCCCAGGGTATAACCCACAGCAAGGTATCGCGTGGTGCCTTGGCATCATCTACAAAACGCGATTCCTGGTGGATGATAGCCAGTTGTACATGTACTGGAACGCCCCATTTTTTGAAGCTGTCGTAGGCTGCGGAATACCAGTCGTCTTTCTCGTCGAATATCGCGCAACTGTCATTGACGTTGCTTGGCGGGCTACTGGAACAGGCAGCCAGCAGGATAGACGACAGAAAAACTATTATATTGATTTTTATGTAATTACTCATAATCCTGTTGTGAGATATTTTGGACTTTCAACAAATGTTATCGTTCTGTGAGTATTTGAGCCAGCTCCGGCTGTATATTTCAGGAGCCTCTGATTAGTCCGTCATTGCGGGTTTTATCTCGCAATGACAAGACAAGTTTCATTTAATCACGAGGTTCCTTAATACCATTGCTTCACTCAGGAAGACTGGATATGTTTTATCTGAACCCGTTCAAACAGGCTGTTTTATTCGCTTTCGCACTGACCATCAGTGGCACGGTCCTGGCTGATGACACGGTATTGACCAGCCCGGTCAATCAGACTGTGCTGATCGAACTCTATACCTCTGAGGGCTGCAGCAGCTGCCCACCCGCTGAAAAACACCTTAACAGTTATACAGACAATCCTGATTTATGGAAGTCTTATATCCCGCTGACCTTCCATGTTGACTACTGGGACTACATTGGCTGGAAAGACCGTTTTGCCAAACCGCAGTACGGTACACGACAACGTCAGTATGCCCGCATGCATCGGGTCAGTAGCGTTTATACGCCGGCCTTTTTTGTCAATGGCCAGAGCTGGCGTCCGGGGCTGTTTACCGGGAGAATCCCGGACAAGCGCACCCACCCGGTGGGTACACTTGAACTGCAGCTGTTAAAAAATCGCATCATATCGACATTCAAACCCGTACAGGAAACCTCTGGCAGGCTGGAGCTAAATCTGGCTATTCTGGGTATGGGCATTTCCTCCAGCATAGAAGCCGGTGAAAACAGTGGGCGCCAGTCCCGGCATGACTTTGTGGTGCTGGCACACGAGCAGTATACGGCCGATACGATGACCTGGGACACGGCCTGGCCCAACTATGATGCGGCGGGCTCAACACAGCAGGCGTTAGTCGCATGGATCAGTGAAAAGGGCGACCCTACTCCAATCCAGGCGGTTGGCGGGTATATACCGTCGCAATTTCGCCAATAGCAACTGATATTAGCCTACTGAGCCACTTAATCTGTCCGAACACTGTGTTAGTATACGCAACTGTTTTTCCAATCAGACAGTTAGCGCTAAAAATGACTTTGCTAGAGCAGTATATTACCAATACGGGCACCACCTTTTCCTTCACGCGAGAACAGGGCAGTGGTTTTGCCAAGGATATCGCGGGCGACCTTAACCCGTTGCATGACATTACAGCCAAGCGTTTTTGTGTACCCGGCGATCTGCTATTCGCTGTCGTGCTGTCAAAAGGTGGCATCAGTCAGCGCATGCGCTTCGATTTCTCCGGTATGGTAACTGATGGTATTGAGCTGCTCATTCACCAATCTGATGAAAGCGACTCGGCGATTCAGGACGAAAATGACAAGCAATACCTGAAGATTCATCGTGAAGGTGATATTACTACCGACCAGGAACTGGTTCGCCACATCATATGTCAGTATGTCGAATTTTCGGGCCATACATACCCTGATATCATGCAGCCGTTGCTCGCTGAACAAAATGTTATGCTAAACCCTGATCGACCACTGGCTATCTATCAAAGCATGGCGCTGACTCTGGATCGTCTGGATCTACACAAGCCCACACTTGAGTCAAGCGATGCCATCCTGACTGTGAATGGTAAAAAAGGCTCCGCACTACTGAAGTTCAACCTGATTGAGTCCGGAGAGATTGTCGGCCACGGCGAGAAGTTCATGGTGATCGGTGGTTTGAAGCCCTATGTGCAAAGTGAAGTAGATCGCATGAACAAAAGACTCAGGGATGCGAATCAGACCTGATTCTGTATCCCGCTGGCTTACGAGTCATCATCTTTCAGCATATCTTTCAGATCAGCAAACGGGTTATGCGTTGCTGTAGACTGTTGTCCGCCGGAACCCGACTGCCCCGGGTTAGCTGCGCCCTCTAGCAGACGCTGGTGTTCGTTGTCATGGCAGTACAGGCACAGTAGCTCCCAGTTGCTGCCATCAGTCGGATTATAATCATGGTTGTGATCGCGGTGATGCACCGTTAATTCGTGCAGGTTCTCACGCGTAAATTCGCGTGAACAACGTCCACATATCCACGGATAGAGTTTTAGTGCCTGCTCGCGGTAGCCCAGTTCGCGCTGATCACGATTCTTGATCGCATCCGCTACTACCTTGTCGAGCTTGTCGTGATTTACAGACTTGTTTTTACCTGACATCTTTGTTCCTGTAATGGCCATACGGGTATTAAAAATATACCAAAAATCCGTTTTTAGCACTATTATTAATCCTATTAGTGACACAAATGGTACTCCCTATGGTCAATGGCGTACTACTGGATTTAAGTGGTGTACTGTACCTGGGCGATCAGCCGATACACGGCTCTATCGAGGCACTGGTTCGCCTGCAGGCTACCGGTCTACCTATACTTTATGTCACCAATACGACGCGTAAGCCACGTCATCAAATCTGGCAACAGCTTGATGCCATGCAATTCCCCATTCAGGAAAAGGATATCTTTACCGCGCCGATGGCTGCCCATGCCTGGCTGGTTAGCCAGACACTCAGCCCGTATTTATTGATCCATCCCTCACTAAAACCTGACTTTGCCGATTTAACCAGCGAAAATCCCGACGCGGTACTGGTTGGCGATGCGGCAGAAGACTTTACCTATGCGCACATGAACACCGCCTTTCGCTATTTAATCGATGGGGCGCCACTGATAGCAATGGGTAAAAATCGCTATTTTATGGAACAGGATGGGCTAAGCCTGGATTCAGGCACCTATGTCACTGCGCTGGAATACGCTGCGGGTGTTGAAGCAATAATAACCGGCAAGCCGGCAGTCGAGTTTTTTTCGGCCGCGGTCAAGGCCATCAATAGCACAGCTCCGAGCGTGGTAATGGTCGGTGACGATGTAGATGCGGACGTAAACGGCGCCATTGATGCCGGGCTGCTGGGTGTACTGGTACAAACGGGGAAGTATCGGCAGGAAGACGACAACCGCCTGATACAAAAGGATACACCCGTTGTGAAAGATTTTAGCGCGGCAACTGAATGGATTATCAATCAGCTATAATGGCATGCATGTTTATTCTATACGGGAGATTTTGACCAGCGTATAACCCTGACTGACATAATCCTCAATTTGAGTCGGGCCCGCCGCCGCCACATTAATCGAGTCCGGAAATTCGGATGGGTCAACACCCTGGCAGGCAGCAAACGTACCACATACATGAACAGTTACATCATCGGCCAGTGGTGAGTCTCTGCGATTTTTAATTTGATGAAAAGTCAGCATGCCAGTAAGCCACTTTCCTGGCGTCGTCATGATTGTATCGCTATGCTGACAAACAGCATGACGGCCAGTATAAAAGATACTGACTGCCAAAAACGAACCGGGTCGCGTTCTATAAATGGTTTTGCTGGAGGAGGTGTACTTTTTGCCCCACGAACCAGCCCGTCTTCCAGTTCATAAGCCAGTTCCATTACATCATTAAAGCGTTTGTCCGAACCGGTCTCAGTGGCTTTTGCCAGGATGACATCAAGCCAGGCCGGCAGGTCTGAACGATATTTCAGTAGCTGAGTGTATTTGCCAGTACGTGGCCGTGAAAAGGCTTCAACTTCACCATAGGGATAGTGACCGCCACTGAACATGCGATACAGGGTTACGCCCAGTGCGTAAACTTCTGATAATTCGTTTCCTGCAGCCCCTTGATACAGTTCCGGGGCCATATAGCTGGGTGTGCCGGGCGCACCCTGCCCGGCATCATCCTGTATGCCGGGTAGCCGTGCTACACCCAGATCCAGTAATTTCAGACCATGATCATCCAGGAGCAGGATGTTTTCAGGCTTGATATCGCGATGAAAGATTTGACGCCGGTTAAGACTGTATATTGCTTTTGAAACCTTGATCGCAATCTCCACACCGGCCTCAAGTCCAAGCCTGGGTTCATGTAACAGGCGTTTTTCCAGTGTTTCCCCCTGGTAGAATGGCATAACAGAATATAAACGAGATTGCTGATCGGATGGTTGCTCAATCGTTTCGACTACCCACGGACTATGGACACGTGCGGCAACCCAGGATTCACGCGCAAATGCGCGACGGTGAGCCTGTTCATCATCGATACGCGGATGCGGAAATTTAAGTATCAGTTTGCGCTCATCCTGCCTGCATCTTGCCATAAACAGGCGGCTATAGCGGCCATCAAAAATAATCGATTCGAGTAAATAACTATCTATGGTTTCGCCTGCTTTGGGTAGCGCTGGAATGGGCAGATCTGCGATCGCCAATGCCAGTTCATTCTGGTCGGGTGCGGGTAATCCGACGACATCAATCACCATGGCGGTAACATTGTCCTGACTACCGGATTGCAGCGCCGTGTTCACAATACGCTGGGCACATTCATCGGGCGAACTGCCTTCATCCAGGATCAGCTGGGTACGCCTGTTGTTTACCGCACCATGAACACCATCGCAGCACAACAAAAAACGATCGTGCAACTTGATGCTGTGTTCGGTGTAATCCAGTTGAGCGCTGTCTTCAAAACCGATAGCCCGGTGCAGAACATGACGCATATCCGGATGGTGATGTATATGGTCTTTGGTGAGCCGTTGCAAGCGATGCTCACGCAGACGATAGATACGGCAATCACCGATGTGTATGACATGTGCCTGTCGGCCACGCAAGATCAGGGCGCTAAAGGTGGTGGCCATATTTTCAAGGCGGGGATCACTTCGTCGTTGTGCATGGATCCAGCGATTCATCGGCATGATCGCAGCTGCCGATGCGCGATCTACTCCCAGTGTTTCGGGCAGATTGAGATAAGCGTCGAAGAAGCCACGTACTGTTGTTTCTGCCGCCTGACGCCCACCGCGTGCGCCGCCCATGCCATCTGCGATGGCTGCCACCACACCCTTGGTACTACGCTGCCTGATGTCACCATCGTATACAGCTACGTAGTCTTCATTCGAGTCACGTTTGCCAACCTGGGTCGAAAATCCGGATCGTATTTGCAGTGCTTCATCCATAGTCTGATTCTGCCATGTTTGTTAAATTATTTACTACTTATTAGCAAGTTAACTTGTTTGCCCATGTATGAGGCAAGGTTACAAAAACCAGATAAAATTGCACCAACAAAGAGCGTGTTATATTCGAAATCCCTAATATAGTGCATTATTTTTACGTGCGAAAATCACAAGTCATTGTTTAATATCCACAATGAATTATGGCATATAAACTGCAAGGGTATTACCTTATTTAATGCACTAACCTGTATGCAATATAAAAAAAGGAGCGTCGCATGAAGTTGCTAGTCGCCATTATCAGACCCCATAAACTGGATGATGTCCGTGATGCATTGTCCCAGGCTGGTGTAACTGGTGTAACCCTGACTGAAGTCAAGGGCTTTGGACGTCAAAAAGGGCATACCGAACTTTATCGTGGCGCTGAATACCAGGTTGAATTTCTGCCAAAACTAAAACTGGAAATTGCGCTTGATGCGAATCAGGTAGATCAGGCCATTGAAGCGATTCTTTCGGCAAGCAGAACAGGCAAGACAGGCGATGGCAAGATTTTTGTGCTGGATCTTGCGCAGACGATCCGGATTCGCACCGGTGAAACAGGTAAGGATGCCTTGTAAACCAAAAATAATGGGGCTGAAGGGTACCAACTAATGTTAATTTCTGAATGTTTTAAAAATCTGAAAGCGGTATGTTACACACTGTTACTAACCGGATTACCCTCTCTGGCTCTGGCCGAAGAGACGCCTGTACTCGATACAGGTGATACTGCCTGGATGATTGTGGCAACTGTACTGGTATTGTTCATGACCATACCCGGTCTCTCACTATTCTATGCCGGTATGGTGCGCAGCAAGAATGTATTGTCGGTATTTATGCAATGTTTTGCGATCACTGCACTGATGACCTTATTGTGGGTTATCTATGGATACAGTATCGCCTTCGGTGGTGAGGGAGCGTACTGGGGCGGCTTGTCAAAGACCTTTCTCAAGGGAGTTGGTGTTGACAGTTTAATTGGCACCATTCCTGAAACAGTATTCATGACCTTCCAGATGACCTTTGCGATTATTACACCGGCTCTGATAGTCGGTGCCTTTGCTGAACGCATGAAATTCTCGGCAATGCTGTGGTTTGTGGCTCTCTGGCTTACCTTCGTTTATGCACCGATCACTCACTGGGTCTGGGGTGATGGTGGATGGCTGGGCAGCAAGGGCATACTCGATTTCGCTGGCGGTACAGTGGTGCATATCAATGCCGGTGTTGCCGGACTGGTAGCAGCGCTGGTGCTCGGCAAGCGCAAGGGATATCCCGGTACGGCCATGCCACCGCATAACCTGGGCTACACCATCGTCGGTGCCTCTATGTTGTGGGTAGGATGGTTTGGCTTTAATGCCGGCAGTGAGCTGGCGGCAGACGGTACGGCTGGTATGGCCATGGCTGTCACCCAGATAGCCACTGCAACCGCGGCACTGGGGTGGATGTTTAGTGAATGGTTTCTGCATGGAAAACCCAGTGTGCTGGGTATTGCCTCTGGCGCTGTTGCCGGCCTGGTGGCGATAACCCCCGCCTGCGGCAGTGTCGGCCCGATGGGAGCAATCGTCATTGGAGCGGCATCAGGCATTGGCTGTTTCATGGCAGCGACCAGACTGAAAAATGCATTTGGGTACGATGATTCACTGGACTGTTTTGGTGTACACGGTATAGGCGGTATTATTGGTGCCCTGCTCACCGGTGTATTCGCTGCAGAAAGTCTGGGGGGCACCGGTTTTGGTGATGGTATTGACAGCATTGCCGGACAGGTCGGCGTGCAGTTCACCGGTATACTGGCAACCATAATATACACCGGCATCATCAGCCTGATTATTCTCAAGACTATCGATAGCTTCATCGGTTTGCGTGTAGATGACGAACAGGAAACAGAAGGTCTGGATATTGCGCTCCACGATGAGCGTGGTTACAACCTTTAAAAGGGATTTACATTTAAAATTTTATGTCGTTTTCAGATTTTATAAAAAGTGGCCACAAGCCTACGTTATTCAGCGCATTTCTATATTCCGATATGAGCTTCATGGTCTGGGTATTAATGGGACCGCTGGCTCTCTTTATCGGCCAGGATCTCAATCTCAGCATTGATCAGCAATATAACCTGGTCGCAATACCGCTACTGACCGGTGCATTATTGCGCATACCAATGGGACTGCTGGTAGATCACTTCGGGCCAATGCGTGTCGGTTTACTGAGTCAAATACTGATACTCATCGCACTTTTTCTGGCATCACGCGGAGAATTAACCTCGGTTAGTGGTGCGTATTTGTTAGCGGCTGCGTTAGGTGTTGCCGGTACCAGTATGGCCGTAGCATTGCCTTTGACCAGTCGCTGGTACCCGGATGAATATCAGGGGCTGGCACTGGGTGTGGCCGGTGCGGCTAGCAGTGGTACCGTGTTTGCTGCCTTGCTGGCACCCGCTCTGGCCGAGCTCTATGGCTGGCAAAAGGTGCTGGAGTTTGCGTTGTATCCAATGGGTGTAACTTTTCTGGTGTATCTGGCATTCGCCAAGGACAGTCCGCGCAAACCTGAGCCACAAAAATTCTCCCGTTACATGAAAGCAATGCTGGATCCGGATGCATGGTGGTTCATGCTGTTGTACGCTATGGCATTTGGCGGTGTCGTGGCACTGGCCAGTATCCTGGTGTTGTATTTCAATCAACAGTACCACTTGACTGCCGTAACAGCAGGTTATTTCACCGCAGCCACCGTGTTGGCGGGTTCTGCACTGCGCCCTGTGGGCGGCTGGCTGGCTGACCACTGGGGCGGGATTCGCAGCATGCAGATATTGTATAGCGTGGTACTGGTAACGCTGACTCTGGTTGGCCTGACTCCCTCTTCTGCTGTTATCACCATGGCGTTACTCATGATCGCCATGGCATCCCTGGGCATGTCCAGTGGGGCTGTTTTTCAACTGGTGCCATTACGTTTTCGTAAAGAGGTCGGCGCAATAACCGGGCTGGTAGGTGCGGCAGGCGGACTGGGCGGGTTTTTTCTGGCACAGATACTCGGCAAGTCCAAGGGATTGAGTGGAGACTTCCAGGCCGGATTTTTTATTTTCGCAGGTCTGTCTATTTTATGTTTACTGGGCATCAGGCGGGTCAAGAGTCGATGGCGCACAACCTGGGGTTCAGGCGAAATGACATCCGCAAGGGTTTAACGCCAGATACAAAAGGCAGTCTCGTAAAGCACATTTTATGATTAAGGCATCAACAATGAAAATTAATTTTACAAATAACAACAGTCGTCAGATTAAAAGGAGACCCGTCATGAAGCGCAGGTTTGCACGAACAGGTTTTGCCACCGGGTGGTTAGCCCTGGTGTTATTTATCTCAGCGGGACAGGTAACAGCAGTTGCTGCAGAAAAGACTGCAAAGGCTCCGGCTAAAGATACTGCCGCCATGCAAGCCAAAATGCTCAAGCCTTTTAAACATCTGAGCAAGGAAAGCGCTACCTGTGCCTCCTGTCACAAGGAAAAATCACCGAGTCTTTATCAGCAATGGGGCAAGTCCAAGCATTATGGTGCCAACGTCGGTTGTTACGAGTGTCACAAGGCCAACAAGGATGATCCTGATGCCATTAGGCATAAGGAGTTCACTATTTCAGTGATCGTGTCACCCAAGGATTGCGGCGAGTGCCACAATGTTGAAGTAGATGAATTTTCCAAAAGTCATCACTCCAGGGCGGCTGAAATCCTGGGTTCACTGGATAATGTGCTGGCCGAGGTAGTCGAAGGCAACGACCAGTTCCATGGTGGCTCTGCGGTCTCAGCCAATGGCTGCTGGCAGTGTCATGGCTCACCCGTCAAGGTGTTACCCAATGGTGATCTGGATTCGGCGACCTGGCCTAACACCGGCATCGGCCGTATCAATCCGGACGGTTCCAGGGGTGCCTGTACGGCCTGTCATCAGCGTCACGAGTTCTCTGTTGCGCAAGCACGCCGCCCCGAGAGTTGTGGCAAGTGCCATCTGGGACCCGATCATCCCCAGAAAGAAATCTATGACGAATCCAAGCACGGTATTAATTTCTACGCCAACGTGGATAAAATGAACCTGGATTCTTCCAAATGGGTCGTGGGTGAAGATTATACCGCAGCACCGACTTGTGCGACCTGTCATATGTCCTCCACCAAGGATCTTCCGATTACGCATGACGTGGGCGACCGTATCAGCTGGACCTTGCGCCCGCCCATTTCAGAAAAAGTGGATGCCAAGGCCAAGAAACAGGGTAAGGATGTTAAATCCTGGATGGCAAGACGCAAGGATATGAAAAATGTCTGCACCTCTTGTCACGGCGCCAATGTGATAGAAAATTTCTATGAACAGTTTGACGCACTGGTTAATCTATATAACGACAAATTCGCTATACCGGGCAGCAGTCTGATGAAGTTACTGAAAAAGGAAAAACTGATTACCGCTATTCCTTTTGATGACAAAGTGGAATGGACCTGGTTCTACCTCTGGCACCATGAAGGCCGTCGTGCACGTCATGGTGCATCCATGCAGGCACCGGATTACACCCATTGGCATGGTATGTATGAAGTGGCCCATCGCTTCTACATGGAAATGGTGCCAGAAGTTCGCGAACTGATAGAAAAGGCCGAAAAGAAGGGCAACCATGAAGGTGCGAAAAAGGTTGCAGCCTTGCTGGATGAGATATTGAACTCACCGAACCATCGCTGGTTCCTGGGTAAAATGCCTGCAGAAGAGGCAGCCAAACGCAAGAAGCAACAGGCTGACTTCAAGAAGCGCTACTTACAGCATTAATTTATGCGTATGCTTCGTCTTATACCCGTCATGTTACCAGTCGGGCTGCTACTCCTTGCCGGAGTAGCAGCCGCGGCTGATGGTGTGCGCGCACCTGTGTCGGAAAAACCCACTATTGTTACCGATAAAACAGAAAATAATACCTGCCTGGATTGTCATGGCATCAAGGGTTTTGCTGTACCGGAAGGTGAATTTGGTGAAGGCCCGAAACGCAATCTGTTTGTACTAAAAGAAGCACTGCATGACAGTGTTCACACTGAACAGTCCTGTGTCGATTGTCATAACACCATAGAACAAATACCACACAAGACACTGAAACAGGGTGAACAACGTATTGTTCAATGCGTGCAATGCCATGAAAAACAGTCATTGGCTCGCAAACAGGCAGACCGCGTGTCACCCGAAGTGGATATTTCCAGGACCATGGTTGGTTTGCCACCAGAACTTAAGATTCTGGAACAAAGTACGATGGAAAAAGAGGCCGGTCATTATCTGGCATCGATCCATGCGCAACCTCGCGAAGATGGTTCAGGCCGGATTAACGCAACTTGTGCAGATTGTCATGGTACGCATGATATCGTGCAAATGAAAACCGCTGACAGCGAGAGTTTTCGACTGAATACACCACAAATATGTGGGCGTTGTCATGAAAAAGAACTCAAGGACTATACACAGTCAGTTCATGGTGCTGCAGTCAAACGCCATGGCAAGCTGGAGGCGGCCGTTTGCAGTGATTGTCATAGTGCCCATCAGATTGCATCACCGGAACAGGACCAGGTAAAACTGGCGATTACCGAGAACTGTGGCAGCTGTCACGAGGAAGAGGTGAAATCCTATCGCTCGACCTACCATGGCCAGGTTGCCCAACTGGGTTATGCTCATACAGCCAAATGTGCTGATTGCCATGCAGCGCATAACACCCGGAAAAAAGACAATCCCGATGCCCAGGTATATCCCGATAATCTGGTGAAGACCTGTAAGGAATGTCATAAACAGGCCACCGCCAGTTTCGTCAAATTTCAGCCTCATGGTAATACCCATGATTTTAAACGCTTCCCTGCTATGTGGATAACATCAAAATTTATGATTACCCTGCTGGCAGTGGTATTCCTGTTCTTCTGGGGGCATTCGTTGCTCTGGTTCAAGCGAGAAAGCAAGGAGCCAAAACACACCATAATGACTGTTGCCGGTGAAAAATATGTAATGCGTTTCCCCTGGCAAATGCGACTGGCCCACCTGCTGCTGGCCATTGCAGTGATGGTGCTGGCCTTGACCGGAACAACCGTATTGTATGCAGACAGCTACTGGGCACCAACCGTGATGAAACTGTTAGGCGGTCCCAAAGTCGCTGCCATCATCCATCGTATGGCTGCGACCCTGTTTGGCATCTTGTTCTTTGGTCATATACTGGGTGTGTTACACAATGTCTACAAACGTCCGAAAAACGACAGATTTAACTGGTTTGGCCCTGATTCACTGGTCCCGAACAAGCGCGACTGGCAGGATTTTGTGGCAATGAAAAACTGGTTCACCGGCAAGGGCCCCCGTCCGGTATTCGAACACTGGACCTATTGGGAAAAATTCGACTACTGGGCACCCTTCTGGGGTATGTTTATCATCGGTACTTCCGGTGTCATATTGTGGTTTTCACCCTTCTTTGGCAGCTTCCTGCCAGGGTGGATATTCAATGTGGCGACCATCGTCCATGGTGAGGAAGCCTTCCTGGCAATCGTGTTCCTGTTTACCGTGCATTTCTTTAACAGTCATTTTCGGCCGGACAAGTTTCCTCTGGACATCATTATGTTCACCGGCAGTATGCCACTGGAAGAGTTCAAATATGAACGAGCAGATGAGTATGAACGACTGGTTAAAGAAGGAAAGCTCGGTGAATACCTGGTCGATGCGCCCTCAAAGAGAATGGTGCGCTATTCACGGATATTGGGCTTCACTCTGGTAGCTGCCGGATTGCTGATTCTGGTGCTGGTGCTGTCGGGCTTCCTGCAAAACATAGCGGGGTAAGTATCTGCCGGTGTTACCGGTTATCATGTGACATCAGCTTTCACATAAACATGGACCAGCCAGATCGCGGTGTGGTTGTCATACGAACGGGTAAAGCCTGCATCCCTGATCCATTGGTCTACCTGCTCCGGATTATGTACGTAAGGCCTGAACTCAGAGCCGATCAGTTTCATCAAAACGGATAGCAGACGGCAGCCTGCACGGATAAACCAGAGATTACGAGGATAGATCAGCGCATAGACACGCCGTGTTTTCTCCAGCGTTTTATGTACCAGACCATCGGCATCGGGATAACAACAAACGACTTTATCAAGCAAAGTGATATCGGCCTGCTCAACAGTCGGTACTATTTCCATGAAATCGCCCTCTATGTAGCTGCTTCGGTCTTCAAGGCCTCTATCAGTAGCCCATTTTTCTGCCTCTTCTATCATTTTGGGTGCCAGATCGATCCCGACTGCGGTACGGGCACCTTTTTCAAGTAAGGTCTGATGTAAATGCCCTACCCCACTGCCAATTTCCAGCAAGCTGGCATCCTGGTAGCCGGCCTGCTCCAGCCCCTCCATTAACAGCTTTTGCGGGGGCTCAAAGCCTTTAGATTCAAAGCGTTTACGGTAGCGTCGCGCAAAAAATGAAAAAAACCGACCTGCAGAACGGGAATGGGGGCAACAGCAGCTCATGTATCATGATTCCTTGATTATAGATAGCGGCATACATGCATATGACACTACGGGTGAAGAGTGGTTCAAGCGATTCCTGGACATCATATACGCAGCAGAACACCCGGTACAATATAATTAACATATTGTTAATAATAATGTTTTTATCTGACCTTTTATCAACCGGCAAAACAGGTAAAATATGCCGCTATTCACCCGTCGATAACAATCAGGCATTTATGTATGAGTAACAAGCTGACCGTCCTGCTGAACAGGATCGCACAACTGGAATATCACCGCGACCGGCCCTTGCCTGATCATCAGGCGCTGCACCTTGATAATATGGACCAGAAAATGGATCAGGGTATCCTGCTGGGTGACACAACCATCGACAGTCCGGATATTAACCAGCGCGCACAGTTCGTTGCCGCCAATCTGCTGCATGCGATTAAAAATGACCAGGAAGCCAATGCCGCCGCAATGTGTACCTGGCTCGCCAACCGCTTACCTGAACTCAAGCAGGTCAAGATTGAGGAACAGGGTAATGAAGTAACTATTAACCTGGTGTTTGACGAAGAACATGGTGGCCAGATACCGGTTCAGTTTATCCATTAAATCACCTGAATTATCGTGATCACTATTACGATCAAACCCTTATTGCGATGCCCGTCATAAGCAATAAGCTACTTCGCATAATAGCCAAACACCTGTTTTAACAGGTCAGTGGATCGGGCAACCGGATCTTTTCGTATCAGCTTCTCTTCTTCGGCCAGTTTCAGAAACAGCCCGTCCAGGGTTTTGTTGGTCACATAGCTATCCAGATCTACCGTATCTTCATTCAGATACTGACTGACATATTTTGATTTTGTAATGAACTTTTTGTATGCAGAACCAACACCCGACTCATCCATGGTTTGGCTAACAACAGGCTTGATAACCGATCGCAACTGATCTGATGTTTTGTCCTTAAAGTAACGAGTTGCCGCATCATCCGGCCCGGTTACGATGGACCGGGCATCTTTTACGCTCATCTTTTTTATGGTATCGAGAAATATTTCTGTGGTTTTGGTGACCGACTGTTCGGCTGCCTGATTCATGCGCTTGATAAACCGATCGGCATATTTACCCTGCCCTACCTTGCGCAGCAGGGATTCGGCATACTGTAGCTGTTCAGGCAGTGCAATCTTGACCTGGGCATCATTTAGATACCCCCCCTGTTTACCTAACAGCTTGATGGCCTTTTGTACGCCTACAGATAGTGCATCCAGTATTGCCTTGCTCATGTCTGCACTGCTGGGTGCCGTGGAGGCAGCTGATGAAGCGGGTACATCGGCTGTCGTTGCAGCAGATTCTGATGTTTTCTCCTCTCCCAGATAATCATCCAGGTAATCTCTCCAGCCTGCCTGCACTGAAACGGATACTAAAACAAGATTCATCAGAATCAATAAGACAGAAAATCTGGCATAATTCACTATATTATCCTCATTCATACCCAAGGTGCCCTGATTCGGCTATGTCTAGCGTAAACCATATTGGCCAATTAACCATAGACCATTTTTTACAGGAGTACTGGCAGAAGGCCCCGGTGATCCTGCGTCAGGCTCTGCCTGATCTACCCGAATTAATCACACCAGAAGAACTGGCCGGCCTGGCCTGCGAGGATTTTGTCGAATCCAGACTGGTGACCGTTCTGCAAGAAGCCCCTGGCTGGCTGGTTAAACATGGGCCGTTCAGCGAACAGGACTTCACCTCATTACCTGAGAGTAATTACAGCTTGCTGGTTCAGGATGTCGAAAAACATTTGCCTGACTTGCGTAGACTCATAGACCCGTTCCGATTTATTCCAAACTGGCGTATTGATGACCTGATGATCTCGTATGCCACAACCAACGGCAACGTCGGCCCCCACACGGATGCCTATGATGTATTTCTGATCCAGACCATGGGACGTCGCCGCTGGCAAATTGCCCGGGGATTTGACCCGGAACGGGTACCCGATTGTGATTTGCAGATACTGGCCAGATTTGAGGCGGAGCAAGAATGGGTGCTCGAACCGGGTGACGTGTTATACCTGCCACCGGGCATTGCTCATTACGGCGTTGCACTGGAACCCTGTATGACCTGCTCGGTTGGTTTCAGGGCACCTACTGATTATGAGCTACTCGGTGGTTATACGGACTGGTTGCTGGATCAACAGGACTGTAGCGAGCGATATACCGATGCTGGACGCTCAGCCATCATCAACCCCTCGCGTATACCTGATCAGGACATGGCAGATTTACGTAAGCGCCTGACGAGCGCCTTACATGTCGATAGCCAGTCTCTCGAGATCTGGCTGGGCTGTGGCTTAACCACACCCAAGGAAATACTGGCTACCCAGGATCCGGGTGAGTTGAACAGTATCGACAGCTTTATCAATGCCTGGCAACAACATAAGCAACTTGTGCGCAATACCGCCTGTCGCTTTCTGTATGCCAATATCAATGATAGCTGGCATTTGTTCGTACATGGCGAGCACCTTGATGTATCCGACGACCTCGCCTGCCTTTTACCGGATATATGTGAGCAGGATGCCATGGCCTGCGATAAAAACGTATCACCCGCTTCACTCGCCTTAATGTTTGAACTCTATCTGCGTGGTTACTACTATTTCAACCTATGAAAAATAACACCTATACGATCAAACTGGGTGGCTGGCAGCATCTGGAAGCCAGTTGTCGCCAGCTCCGGGAAATCGTTTTTATCCAGGAACAGAATGTCCCGCCTGACCTGGAGTGGGATGGTCTGGATGAAAACTGTGTTCATACAGTTGCTTATGACCACGAAAACCATGCTATCGCAACCGGACGATTACTGTCCGATGGTCATATTGGTCGCATGGCAGTATTATCCCGGTGGAGGCATAAAGGTGTCGGCAGCACTATACTTGAGTTACTGGTCCGTCATTCGCTGGAGCAGACAGGGCAAGAACCCTGGCTGGATGCCCAGACACATGCTGTTGACTTTTACCTGCGACATGGCTTCGAGGTACAGGGCGAGGTGTTCACTGATGCAGGTATACCACATCGGCATATGTACTGGTCAGGTAAGCACAATCAGTAACAAACCGGATGAAGCAAATGGAATCAACGGACAACAATCAAACAAACTCTCAAGATGAACTAATAGAGTTCACTACGCGAGAACAGAATCGTGACCTGGTGCGTGACCTGGCATTACAGGCACAACAAAGTATTCAGTTATTTAGCGCATCACTTGATAACAGCCTGTATGACCAGTCTGAATTTATCGAAGCAGTCAGCACCCTGGCAATACGCAGCCCAAAGGCCAGGGTACAAATCCTGGTGCGTGACAGTTCTGTAATACTCAAAAAGGGACATCGCCTGATAGAGCTGTCACGACGACTTACCACAGCCATACAGATTCATAACCCGTCAGTAGAGGACTGCCAGCAGATCATGGAACTGATGTTGATCGACCAGACGGGCTATATTCATAAAAACCATGCCGACACTTATCATGGTGAAGCCGGTTTTAATGATCGGCGACTCACACGTGACTGGCAGAGACAATTTAATGACATGTGGGAAATGAGCGCGCCCGACCCTGAGCTACGACGTCTGCATATTTAAGAATTGATCAGAGGTTCCTTAATATTTTTTATCCCGGAAAGAGACACATTATGAATGCTCCCGTTACTTCTGTTTATTCAATGCCTCGGTATCGAATTTTTCACCTGGTACTGGTTTGTTTTCTATATATTCTGCCCACAAGCGCTCAGGCAGGTGGCATCAATACTGCTGTGATTGATTTGAATAATCGTAGCGCTCAAGAACTGATCCCGTTAATAAAACCTCATTTGCCGGGACTCAGCCTGTCCGGACGTGGATTTCAGTTGATTGCCAGAGGAAGTCAAAGTGATTTGCAAAACCTGAAAGTCATGCTTGAGCAACTCGACCGGACCGTCAAGCGCTTACGCATTACAGTCGATTTTACCGGTGGGAAATATTCCAGCAATCAGAGTACTTCAGCCAGTGGCAAAATCAGTAATCGGGACTCTCATGTCACTGTAAAGTCGTATGGTACTCGTAATCGAGACGACGGTGCCCAGGTGCAGAACATACTGACACTGGATGGTCAGTCCGCTTTTATCTCATCTGGTGTATCCGTACCGGTGGGGCGTTCTCTGAACTATCAAAATGGCCATTCGTCTAACCGGGACAGCCAGATCCAGTATCGCGATGTGGTAACCGGCATTCATGTCCTGCCACAGCTACGGGGAAATCAGGTTACCTTGTATGTGTCGACCGTACGTGGTGGCCAGAGCAAGCAGCGTTACAAGGTGTTTAACCGTCAGGTTGCAGAAACCGTGGTCCGCGGGCGGACCGGAGAGTGGATACTGATAGGAGGCGTGTCGCAAACAGGTACATCTGACGGTTCTGGAACCACATACAGCACTCGTACCCGTGGCCAGCAATTCGGCAATATCCGTATTCGCGTCACCCAGGAGTAACGACCCGACACCTCATTTATGCTGATCACGAAGATGTCAACATAGCCCGGGTATGTCGTTTATGGGACAATAGCATCCTTTTACGCAATGCCCAATGATCTACCCATGACCGACACCCAGCCAGCAAGCCAAACCAGTACGACTCTGGCCAGCCCACTGCATCCTCCCCTGCCTGAAGCAGGCTCGGAACAACACTGGGGACGTCTGGTTGGCAATGGCCTGGGGCTGGCTATCAGCTCGGCGGCCAGGCAGCATAATGGACTGGTGCTGGTAATTACTGACGATATGCTGTTTGCCAACCGACTGCAGAAATCGATCCGTTTTTTTAACACCGACAAGGAGATGCCGGTATTACTGTTCCCGGACTGGGAAACCTTACCCTATGATCTGTATTCACCTCACCCTGATATTATCTCACGCCGTATAGAAACGCTGTATCGTCTACCTGAAACCAGACGCGGTATTTTAATCGTCCCGGTCAGCACACTGATGCAGCGGCTGGCACCTGCTTCCTATCTGACCGCACACAGCCTGATTCTGGACACAGGCGAGCGTATAGACCTCGAGGCATTCCGTACACGCCTGGAACAGGCCGGTTATACCTGTGTATCCCAGGTCATGGAACATGGGGAATTTGCGATACGCGGGTCACTGATTGATCTGTACCCAATGGGCAGTGATCTGCCCTATCGTATCGACCTG
>ENA-ORDP01000143-ORDP01000143.1-marine-sediment-metagenome-genome-assembly--contig:-NODE-143-length-46621-cov-11.666710_pt1 | contig 46621 bp, 57 predicted proteins | sample MGYA00248627_ERZ508539 | MGnify/ENA primary metagenome ERZ508539 (study PRJEB26208, sample SAMN05571518) | marine sediment metagenome | biome: deep sea; feature: Hydrothermal vent; material...
CCGGAGGTAGAGGGGGCTAGGCTTCAGAGCTACCCACAAATTTTTCCGAAGAGCCAAATTACTAATGAGTACGTTAGTAACGTTTCAAACTAAAAACACCGCCGCAAGCCCCAAAAAGGATAGAAATCCGATCACGTCGGTGATGGTGGTCAGTGCCACGGTACCGGCCAGGGCGGGATCGATGCCGAGGCGATTGAGCATGATGGGTAGCAGCACTCCGGCGAGGGCGGCGGTGATCATGTTGAGTATCATGGCCACGGCGATAATCACGCCCAGGAGAATATCGTCAAACCAGAAAGTAGCTACCAAGGCGACCACCAGGGCCCAGATGATGCCATTGAGTCCGCCTATCATGAGTTCTTTTTTGATGACCTTAGGGGCATTGGCCCCGGTGATGGTGCCCAGGGCTAAGCCACGGATGGTGAGGGTGAGTGTTTGGGTGCCGGCATTGCCGCCCATGCTGGCCACAATAGGCATAAGCACAGCCAGGGCTACCATTTTGGATAGGGTGGTTTCAAAGTGACCAATGACCCAGGAGGCAATAAAGGCTGTGATGAGATTGACCCCGAGCCAGAGTGCGCGGTTTCGGGTGCTCTCAGAGACCGAGGCGAAGATGTCGTCGTCCACACTCAGGCCGGCCCTGGCCAATACGGCCTGGTCGCCATGTTCACGGATCACGTCCACTACATCGTCTACGGTTATACGACCGAGAATACGATTTTCTACATCCACCACCGGAGCGGTGATCAGGTTGTAGCGTTCGAAGGCTGCGGCTACGTCGCGGTCCGGGGTCATGGATTGAAACGACACCACATCCTGATTCATAACATCATGGACGCGTTTTTTGACGTCACTGCCCAGCAGGGTGGTGAGTTGCAAGCTGCCTACTAGCCGATTGTTCCAGTCCACAATGAATATCTTATCGGTGGATTCAGGTAGATCGCCGCGACGACGCAGGTAACGCAGCACAACCTCCAAGGACACGCTGTCGCGAACCGTGACCATATCCAGGTTCATGAGCCCACCAGCGGTGTCTTCCGGGTAGGATAGGACCGTGTCGAGTCGTTGCCGGTCTTCGCGGTCCAGGGTAAAAAGAATTTCAGCAACCACTTCGTCTGGGAGGTCTGGAAGCAGATCGGCGATTTCATCCGTATCCAGTTGGCGCACCGCATCCACCACGGCGTGACTGTCCATGGCCTCAATGAGATCGTCGCGTACCCCCTCGGACACCTCAAGAAGGACCTCGCCTCGTATGGGTGCTTGCACCAGCTCCCATGTCACCAAGCGCTGATCAAGTGGTGTCCCTTCCAGTAGATGAGCGATATCCGCAGGATGTAGATCGGCAAGCAGATGGCGAATGTCGCCCAAGGAGCCTTGCTTGAGGGCCTCCAGCAATTCGCTGAGGGGGTCGGCGTTTCCCTTATTATTGTCCTGACTCATCCATTTTCCTGATTGATTTCGTGCACCAAGCGGTGCACCTCATTGCTGCTCGTCGCCTGGAGTACCTGTTTTGCCTGGATGGCGAGTCGATCACTATCGCTGCCAATAACAATTTTTTTAATTTCAAGCAGATTTTCTGCATCCATGCTGAAATTGCGCAGGCCCATGCCAAGCAGTAGACGGGTATAGGTGGTGTCGCCAGCCATCTCGCCGCACATGGCAACGGGTATGTTGGCCTTATTGCCGGCATCTATGGTCATCTTGATGAGTCGCAATACCGACGGGTGCAGGGGGTCGTATAGATAGTTGACGGTGTCGTCTATACGATCAATGGCCAGGGTATATTGAATAAGGTCATTGGTGCCGATGGAAAGAAAATCTAGGTGCTCTGCAAACAGATCTGCTGAGATTGCTGCTGCGGGGACCTCGATCATACCCCCTACGGGTAAATCGGGATCGAACTTCTGATGCTTCCGGTCGAGTTCACGTTTGACCTCTTCTATGAGGTCGAGAGTTTGATCGAGTTCATCAAGGCTGGATATCATGGGTATCATGAGTCTGATCTTGCCGTGGGCAGAGGCCCGTAATATGGCCCGTAGTTGTGGTTTAAAAAGCTGTGGATCCTGCAGGCACAGCCTGATGGCGCGCAGACCCAATGCCGGGTTGACCCCCTGGTTCCCGGACTCTGTGATGCTACTGACTTGTTTGTCGGTGCCCAGGTCCATGGTGCGAATGGTGATTGGTCTGCCGCCCATGGATTTGATCACACGAATATAGGCGTTGTAGTGATCAGATTCTGTGGGCACAATACCCTTGTTCATGAACAGATACTCGGTGCGGTAGAGCCCTACACCGGCAGCGGCTACTTTTTTAACTGCTTTAATGTCGCCAGGTAATTCGATGTTTGCCATTAAGTCGATTTGTTGGGCATCTTGAGTGACGGGTAAACTGGATTTTAAGGTTTGTAGCTCTGCGCGTAGACGATCCATCTGGCGTTTGTGGGCGCGGAATTCTCTTAGCAACCGGTCGTCTGGATCAATAATTAGAGAACCTTGTTTGCCATCAATGATGAGCGAATCGCCATCCCGGATGTAACGTACTGCACCATGTAAACCTACTATTGCAGGTATACGCAGGCCACGGGCCAGGATGGCGGTATGAGAAATGGGGCTGCCCAGGTTGGTGACAAAAGCCCCGATATGATGATTTTTCAGCATAACGGTGTCTGCAGGGGTGAGGTCGTTGGCAACCACTATGTGTCCATCCAGGCCATCCAGCACACGGTCGTGTTCCTGATCCTGTACCATTAATAGGTTGCGTTGCACCCGATCCACCACTTGGTGGATGTCTATTTTTTTATTGCGTAGATAGGGGTCCTCCATTTTGTCAAACACTGCTATCAAGGTGTCGCTATGTAGCTTCAGCGCCCATTCTGCATTGTATCGTTCTTCGCGAATGGTCTTGATGGTGGCTTCCAATAACATGCGATCTTCAAGCATGAGCAAGTGGGCGTCTATAAATCCTGCGGTCTCAGGTGGGGCGCCCTCGGGGATGTGTTGAGTGATCACGGTGAGTTGCTCGCGGGCCTGTTGAACCGCGTGATGGAAGCGCTCAACTTCTTCATCTAACAAATATTTAGGAAGTACATACTCGGGGATCTCGACCCGATCGCGATGTAACACGAAGGCCTTGCCAATGGCAATGCCTTTACCTACCCCGGAGCCATACAGGACAAACACTATTCGTCCTCGCCGAAGCGGTCATTGACTAGGGCCTTGATGGCGTCGGCGGCCGCCTGTTCATCAGTGCCTTGGGTGATCAATTCTAATTCGGCACCGATACCGGCGGCGAGCATCATGATGCCCATGATGCTTTTTCCGTTGACTTCCGAGTCATTGTGTATGATCGATACAGTGCTTTCAAACTGTGAGGCCATGGCCACCAGTTTTGCGGCCGCACGTGCGTGCAACCCCAGCTTATTGATTATTTTGAGTTTGACGCGGGTCATGCAGCATCCGGGTTTGTGCTGGCGGTGCGATGGCTGGCACAGACGATGCCGTCTCTACCGCCGCCGCTGGCTTTGGTGACGAGGGCGTCCAGGCGCAGTTGGCGGTGGTTGAGCACCCGAACCAACATAGGCAAGTTGACCCCGGAGACCAAGTCGACACGGCCTGGCTGAAGGAGTCTGCAAGCCTCGTTGGTGTGGGAGGCGCCAAAAATATCTGCAAGTATGATGACGCCCTCGCCGGTGTCCAGCCTGTAAATGGCCTCCTGGGTGTCGACGCGGAAATTTTTGAGTGTCTCAACGGTACCGCTTACCGTCAACAGTTCAATCTGGGGCGGTGCTGTACCCAGAATATGGGTTGCGGCCTCTAGCAGGCCTCGGCCCATGGATTCGGGGGCCAAAATTAAAATACCTATCATGAGAGTTCCCGGTGTCGAATTTGTACGTTATAGGGTTGCGATGTGAAGTGATCCGCAAGTTGTCTGGCAATATAGACAGACCGGTGTCGGCCGCCGGTGCAGCCAATGGCAACGGTGATATAGCTGCGGTGTTCGGCAACGAAATGGGGTAGCCAGGATGTCAGGAATTGTTCTATCTGCTGTATCATGGCCGGGACTTGTTCCTGTTCCTTCAGATAGTCGATGACCGCCTGATCCTGACCGGTCAGGGGTCGCAGCCCCGATTTCCAATAGGGGTTGGGTAGACAGCGCACATCAAACACAAAATCGGCATCCAATGGTGCGCCGTGTTTAAAACCGAAGGATTGAAATAGTAGAGACAGGCCTTGTTTGCTCATCCCCCCCGCAAAGTCACGAATCATGCCCCGCAACTCATGGGCCGTGGTGGTTGTGGTGTCGATCTGTTTGGTGGATCTTGTGGACAGTGGAGTCAGTAAATCCTTTTCCAGCCGGATGCCTTCGATAAGTGGAGTAGTGGCATCGGTTAGGGGGTGCCTGCGCCGGGTCTCGCTAAACCGCTTGATGAGCGTCGACTCTTCGGCCTCAAGGAAAATCACTTTGTAGTTTAGCCCCAAGGCCTCGATCTGATTAAGATTTTCTGACAACGATTCCAGGAAGTATCGATTTCTGGAATCGATGCTGACCGCAGCATGGTAGCTGTTCGGTGTTGATTCGCCCAGTAACTCTTTCACAAAATGTGGCAATAATACGGCAGGCAGGTTGTCAATACAGTAGTAACCCATGTCCTCAAGGGCATTGAGGGCAATGGATTTTCCAGATCCGGAAAGACCGCTAATGATGAAGAAATTCACTTATTCTTTTTGTTGATCTGTGGCGGCGTTATTGGTTAGCATTTCATTTTGCCGCATAACGGATTGTTGTTGTTCCATAAAATCATGCAGCGCGTTTTTACCGCGCATATGCTGAATATGATTACGCACCGCCGCTTCGATTAGCACTGCCAGATTGCGCCCAGGGGCGATGGGTATGATAACTTCGGGCACGCGGATGCCCAATATAGTTCGCGTTTGGGTCTCGGCCTGAAGGCGGTCCAGTCGATCCATCGCCTGTTTTTCCATTTGTTCCAAGCGGACAATGAGACGCAGGTACTTGGCACGCTTGGTTGCAGTTTCGCCGAACATGGCGCGCACGTCGAGGATGCCCAATCCACGCACTTCCATGAAGTATCGTAATGCCTCTGGGCAGCGGCCCTCCAGGAGTTGTGGGCTGACACGGGACAATTCCACGGCGTCGTCGGCGATAAGACGATGATTGCGGCTTAGAAGTTCGAGGGCAATCTCGCTCTTACCTACACCTGCATCGCCGGTCAGCAGTACGCCGATACCCATGACCTCCATGAAAACCCCGTGTTCCGTTATCCGCTGAGCCATGGCCGCCGTCAGGTAGTACTGCAGGGCGTCAATCAGGCGTGGACTGGGTTCGGTCGACGTCAACAGCGGCATATTTTGAGCGTCGGCGTTGGTGATGAAGTCGGTGGAGGGCGTTAGACTGTCGGCGATGATAATGGCGGAGCAATATTGAGATGAGAAGATTTTGCTGAGGATTTCTTGTCTGTCCTCAGGATTCATCCCATCAATATAGGCGAGTTCATTTTTACCCAGGACTTGTACCCGGTTGGGATGAATCAGGCTGAGATGGCCTACCAGGGCCAGGCCAGGGTATTTTGCATTGATCTGTTCCAGGGGGCGATGACGCCCACTTCTTCCACCCAGCCAAGCTAGCCCGAGGAGTTCCTCGTAGGTATTGAAGATTGTCTCGGCGGTGAGCTGGGGTGTCGATGTCATCAAGTATTGCCGGTTGTTCCATCCCAATGGATCAACCGATTATATACCTCGTTGGCATCATTCATAGCGGCCAGGGACCGGCGTAATGCCGTATCTCGAAACATCCCCGCCAGTTTGGCGAGGATCGCCAGGTGTTGAGAGGTGGCCTCTTCAGGCACCAATAGACCAAACACCAGATTGACGGCCTGCTGGTCCTGGGCGTCGAAATTGATCGCTTTCCGCAGGCTAATAAAGGCACCTACTGGTTTGTCGAGTCCGTCGATTCGACCATGGGGGATGGCTACTCCCTCACCGATACCGGTACTCCCCAGCCGCTCCCGCTCCGTCAGGATTTGAAATACCCGAGTTGTGTCCAGGGTGGAGCCATGGGTGAGTAGGGCCGTGACCCCCTCCAGCAGCCGTTTCTTGCTCGAGACCTTTGAATCGATCACGATTCGATCTTGGTCGAGAATAGTGGCTAGATGAAATGCCGGTACCGATATGGTCTGAACTTCATCGGTAACACCGGGGTGTGTTTGTATCATTGGAATTGTTGATCCTTGAGTGCACCACCATTGCGGTGATGGTTTGTGGTTTTTTCTTTGTGTTTGCGGACCTGTCTGTCCAGTTTGTCTGTGAGTGAGTCAATGGCGGCATACATGTCGGGTGCCTGGGCGTTGGCGTGTAAGGTTGCGCCCTTGGTATTTATGGTGGCCTCTGCATGGTGGCGCTCTTTTTCTACATGGAGTACCACTTTGGTGGTGGTGACATTGTCGAAGTGCCTGTTGATCCGGTCCATTTTCTCAGATACATATTCGCGTAATGGGGGGGTGATTTCGATTTGATGTCCACTAATTGTCAATTGCATCGATTTCCTCCGTATATATTTAAGTTAGACAAGGGTCTTGCGCTGGTTCGATGGTGGGATTTTCATGTGTTCGCGGTACTTGGCAATGGTACGGCGCGCCACTTGAACGCCCGCTTCCTCTAACAGCACAACGATTTTGCTATCGCTAATCGGTTTTATGGTAGGTTCTGAATCAATCAGTTTTTTGATCATGGAACGAATAGCGGTTGCCGAGCGGGTGCCACCATCGGTTGTGCTGACGTGGCTGGAAAAGAAATACTTTAGCTCGAGTATGCCCCGAGGGGTCAGCATGTATTTTTGGGTGGTAACGCGGGAAATAGTAGATTCGTGCATACCCAGAGTCTCGGCGATATCGTGTAATACTAGGGGCTTCATAGCCTCTTCACCGTGTTCAAAATAGTCCCGCTGGCGATCCACGATCGCACGCGCCACTTTGAGCAAGGTATCGTGGCGATTGCGCAGACTTTTTAAGAACCAACGCGCATCCTGAAGGTGTTCCTGCAGGTACTTATTGTCCTGGCTATCGTTTCCCCGTTGAATCATGTTTTCATAAACGCGATTAACACGGATGCGTGGATATACGTCGTCGCTCACCTCCACTAACCATTGGCCTTTGCGTTTGCGCACAATAACATCCGGGATCACATAGGCAGCCTGGGAAGGTTGTATGGTGCTACCGGGCCGAGGGTTCAGGCTTTGAATAAGCTGGATAGCCCGTTGCAACCCTGTCTGGCTGAGTTTCATGACTCGGCGCAACTGGGTAAAGTCGCGGCTGGCGAGGAGTTTGAGATGTTGTTCTGCAATGATGCGCGCCGGGTCCAAGCCAGGGGTGTCGGATGCAAATTGACGCAATTGCAGGCCAAGACACTCGCCCACATCGCGGGCCCCGACACCGACGGGATCGAAATTCTGGATTTGGTGCAGCACCGCTTCCACCTCTTCGGGTTCCACTTCAATATCAGGTAGTAATGTCTGGCAAATCTCTTCTATTGTGCAGCTGAGATAGCCATCATGACTGATGGAATCGATAAGCGTTTGGGCGATAGACAGGTCGTTGCTTGAAAAAGAGATCATCCGCATCTGCCAACTTAGATGATCATGCAGGGTAAGCGGCGAACTGGTGCGGGCGTCTATTTCAAAGTTGTTGTTACCCTGAGTGCCTCGGCTGCCGCCAGGGGCGACGGGATATTCATAGCCGGGCGGATCCCAGTCGTCACCGCTATCCTCGGCGGTCTCGTTGTTTGGGGTGGCTTGGTCTAAATTCAGATCGGCGGTGTCGCCATTGTTACTGCTGACATCCTCACCATTGCCGGGGGAGTCGGTCTCAGAGGTCTTGGCGACTTCTTCGTTTTCCTCCAGCAGGGGGTTGGCCTCCAGGGCCTCTTGAATCTCCGACTGCAATTCCACCGCCGACAGTTGCAACAGGCGGATGGCCTGTTGTAATTGTGGGGTCATGGTTAGACGTTGACCCAGTTTTAATTCTAACGATTGCCGCATTTTTAATAACTGCTAGTGATCGCAAAACTTGCGGGCGTTACGATCGCTACCTTCATGTTAATAGCATAGCCCCTTTGGGTGCTTTTATCTAATTAATAGAAGTTCCCTTAATTCAAAATATGGCGTTGCGGCCAAATCATGGCGAAAAGGCCAACATTATTTGTTCAAATCAGGGGCTACAATCTGAAGTTCGTGCCGAGATAGACTTCACGGACCTCTTCGTGCTCCAAAATCTCGTCCGTCAGACCGGAGGCAATCACCTGTCCCTCGCTCATGATGTAAGCGCGATCACAAATCCCCAGGGTTTCGCGCACATTGTGATCGGTAATGAGGACGCCAATCCCCATATTGCGTAAATGGGAGATAATGTGCTGGATGTCCACAACTGATTTGGGGTCAATACCCGCAAAGGGTTCATCCAGCATGATGAAAAAGGGCTCCAGGGCCAAGGCCCGGGCGATCTCGACCCGGCGGCGTTCTCCTCCTGAAAGGCTGATGCCCATAGTTTTGCGCTTATGGACGACACCGAATTCTTCCAACAAGGTCTCCAAACGATTTTCGCGGTCGGCTTTACTCAGGTCCGGCACTGCCTGGAGTACTGCCATAATGTTGTCTTCTACGGAGAGTTTACGAAAAACAGAGGGTTCCTGGGGCAGGTAGCCGATGCCCAGCCGGGCCCGTTCATGCATGGGTAAATGAGTAATATCCGCGTTGTCTAACCAGATCTTACCTCCATCCCGTGGCACCAGGCCCACGATCATATAGAAGCAGGTGGTCTTGCCGGCGCCATTGGGGCCCAGCAGGCCCACCACCTCGCCGCTATTGATCACAATGTCGACTTTGTTGACAACCTTTAAACCCCGATAAGATTTACTCAAGTCCTGAGTTTTTAGGGTGCTCACGGGGGGCTGTTGCCGCTTGCGGATTCTTTAAGCCGAATGTTGCCGCTTGCAGATTCTTTAGGTCGAATAATGATGCGTGCCCGGCCACCAGCGTCCATGCCGCCGGATTGGCTCGACGCAGCACCCTTGATGATCACCTTGCTGGTCGTCATATCGTAGTGGATTTCTTTGCTCTTGATGGTGTTTTGACCTTGAGTCACCTCGGCCTTGTTGTAGAGGTGGATTTTGTTGTTGATTTCGTCAAAAACGATGCGCAGGGCCTTGCCTCGCACATCTTCGCCTTTGCCATCCGGGCGTTGTCGAAACCGGGCCGGTTTGCCGTAGGCCACTGCATTTTGCAGGGCATCGTCTTTGAACTTGACGACGAGTTTATCGCTGCGCAGGAGCATACTGCCTTGGCGCACGCTAACATTTCCGGTGTAAATTCGATCGCCGGTGTTGAAGTCCATTTCGATGTTATCGGCGTCGACGATGGCAGCTTGGTCTTTGTCTGATTTCAGAGCCGATGTGGGTGGGGTTGCCAGCAACATCAGGCTGCCGATAAACAGTATAAGGCGGTAGTTTTGTGTAGTGGCTGACATGCGAGGTCTGTTGTATTTTATGACTTACAGAAAATTATGTGACGGAGTGTATCAGGACTCTTTTTTGAATGTGCCCTTTTTCAGGCGAATCCGCATTTTGTTGCTGGTCATGACGCTGGCGCCACCACCGGACCGGTCCTTACCCCGAATGACCCGCACATTACCGGTTAGCAGCACTTCGTCGCCGTCTGCAGAGACCCAGCCGGACTCGGCATAGGCATGAGTCGGTTGACGCCCCCTTTCGTATTGAATGATATGGGGCTTGTCCAATAGCGCCGTATTGTCATCAGGATAGTGAACCATGCGCTCTGCTTCCAAGGTGTATTTGCGCCGACCCTGCTCATCCATCCCCGTGGCGCTAAAGTTTTCAACATAAAAATCGGGATCATGGCGCTCGTCGGGGGCGGCAATTTCCTGGGGTTTTTCTTCAAGCCCCCACTGTAACCAAAAGGTGAAACTACCCAGTATGGCAACCAGGGCGTAAAGCAGAATTTTTTCCGCATGTTGTTGCACTTTATTTCACTTGTCTCTTTATCAGGGTGTGTTTAGCTCAAGTAGTGACCCATGGCCTGGTCGTAATGACCCTGAGCCAACAGGATGAGCTCACAGATGTCACGGCCAGCCCCCCTGCCGCCCCGGCTGGGTGTGGTCCAATGGGCGTGTTGCTTGACCAGGGGGTGGGCATCCTGGACCGCTACCGCCAGCCCGGTCTTGAGCATAATGGGGAGGTCCACTACATCGTCCCCCACGAAAGCAACTTGATCTAAGGTCAGCCCTAGTTTCTTGCACAGGGCGATATAGGCAGGGAGTTTATCCCGTTCTCCCTGATACACATGTTTGATATCCAGGTCCTTGGCGCGGTGTTTGACTACTTGCGAAGTACGTCCGGTAATCAGCCCCACTGGCACGCCACTGTCTTGCAGCATGCGGATGCCATGACCATCACGGGAGTGGAACGCCTTGTGCTCCTGACCATCGTCGCCGATAAACAGTTGGCCGCTGGTGAGCACCCCATCCACATCAAACAGCAGTAGTTTGATTTTGGCGGCCAGGGCCAGGGTCTTATCGTCTACTGTGAGAGAGGGTTTAAGAAAGTCCACTTAGACGACCCCCGCCTTGAGTAAATCATGCATGTTTAGAGCACCTATGATGACGTTGTTTTCATCGACTACGTATAAGCCATTGATGCGATCGGTGCGCATCATTTGTACAACTTCTGCGGCAAGGCGATCAGGGTGGGTGGTCTTAGGGTTGCGGGTCATCACCTCAGCGATGCTCGATTGGTAGAGGTCCACAGTGCTATTGAGGGCGCGGCGTAGATCACCATCGGTAAAAATGCCACACAGATGACCTTGGTCATCGGTCACACCCGTCATCCCCAGCCCCTTGCTGCTCATTTCCAACAGGGCGTCACGCAGGCTGTCTTGTTCGTGCACTACTGGGATGGCGTTATCCTTGTGCATGATGTCCGTTACATAGAGTAGCAGGCGGCGGCCCAGGGCGCCGCCTGGATGGGAACGGGCGAAATCGTGCTCGGTAAATCCTCGCGACTTGAGCAGGACAATGGCCAGGGCGTCTCCCATGGCCAGGGTCGCGGTGGTGCTGGAAGTGGGGGCGAGGTTCATGGGACAGGCTTCCTGATTGACGCCCACGTTGAGGTAACCATCGGCCTGCTGGCCCAGGGATGACTCTGGATTGCCTGTCATCGCCACCAGCTTGATCCCCATACGCTTGATGATGGGTAAGATGGTGAGGATTTCCGGGGTCTCACCAGAGTTAGAGATGGCCAGGACAAGATCGGTAGCCGTGATCATGCCCAAATCACCGTGGCTGGCCTCGCCGGGATGGACGAAAAATGCGGGGGTGCCGGTACTGGCCAAGGTGGCGGCAATTTTGCTGCCGATATGGCCGGACTTACCCATGCCGACAACAATGACCCGACCGGCGCAGTCGAGCATCATTCGGCACACCAGGGCGAATTGATTATCCATGCGCTGGGTGAGCTGGGCAACGGCCTCGGCCTCAAGATTAATGACGCTACGGCCAAGCTCCAATAAGGACTCGTCGTTCATTGATTTCTGATTTTATTCACGCTTAAGATTTGCGCGAATTATAGCGAAATGGCCGTGGAGTTCCTATGGATGCGGGAGCTAGGGCTACGCATGGGAGAGTTGTCGAGGGCATCTGTTGGCCTGAGGGGCAAGAATGGGCCGGAAATGGGCCTAAGGCTCCCGCGTCCTGCTCTCGCTCCTTGGCTACGTCCATGTAGGTAAAGCGGGGAAATATTCAAGCGGTGGCAGCGCGCAAAGCAAGATTTCGCGGCGATCAGGGCGCAAAGCGGGGTGAACGGCTGTCCAATAGCTATCGACTTTGGGGGAAAGGGCTTTTATCCTCCAGTTACATACTGCTACCCGCTTTTGGCAGCAAATCGAAAAGCGTTATGGTGTTGTTTTTGGCCAGATGAAACGAGGGCAACTTCAGAAGGGCGGGGTGGGATTGCCTAATATTTAATCCCTCCGTCCCCTTTCCGCACTCAAGAGGAGGACTTTAGTCATGATGAAGAGAACGATATTGCAACATTTGGCGATTATTACCATGATGTTCATGTTCGCCTTAACGCCATTCGATATAAGCTATAGCGAGGAGGGGTATTCCAAGGAGCAGTTTAAAGAAGACTGTACAATGGGTGGTGGCACTTATACGGAGTCTGGGCAGAGTGAGTTCGGGTGCGTCTGGGTGAATGACAATGGCAAAGAAACAGGGCGTGTTGCCTGTTTCGAAGGAACAGTGTGCTTTTCTTCGACGGGAGATTCGTGGGATATGGCCAAGGTGGGGAAGGGTCTGAAGACCGAACTGAAAGCCCTTCGTGCGGCTTTAAAAAACACCACCACGCCGGGACGATCCAAGACCGAGGTCAAATCCAACGCCAAGACCAGCGTGATGAATGATGAGGTCCTCGACGATGCCTTGGGCGCAGGACCCATGGTCCCCAAGGTGGCGCCCAAAATGGTAGCGCCCCCAATCAAAAACAATAAAGGCCCCAAGGGTCAACTTCCAGAAGTGACGAAAGTCAAACCGGTGGGCGATAAGGCTGGTGGAAAGACTCCGGCTGTTGTCGAGGTAGCGCCCAAGGCCGCTATGCCCGTGACCGAGAAGGCCGGGCTCAAGGTTAAACCCGCGCCGGTGGGTAGAAAATCACCTGTCGCTCCGGTAGTCAGGGCACCGACCGCCACGACACCACCTGCTAAACAGGTGGCTCCCCATTTGAGTTCATCGGAAGCAATGAAAAGTAATGTGAACGTGGTCCCTCAGGCGCCGTCGGTACAGTAGAGGTGTATAAGTGGGTGCGGGTGATGCCGGTTTTCTTTATCAGTTTGTCTGTAATCCCCAAGCCAGGACAGCGAGATAGCCGCAGTAAGCGATAAGCAGCAGGCCACCTTCAATGCGGCCGATGCGGGCCCTGGCCCGGCTGCGATAGGCCATGCCTAGCATGGCCGCAGCCAGCACCAGCATGACCAGAAAATCCCGGTTCAGGAGTTCTGGACTGATGCTGATCGGGTGTATTACTCCGGCAATGCCAATAACCCCGAGCATGTTAAACATGTTGGAGCCGACGATATTGCCGATGGCAATATCGTGCTCACCCTTAAAGATGCTGGCGATGGAGGTAGCGACCTCGGGGAGACTGGTGCCTACCGCGACGATGGTGAGACCAATCAGTAAATCGCTCATACCAAAATGCTGGGCGACGACAATGGCTGCCCATACCAGCAGTTTTGAGCTGCCAAGTAACAGCAGCAGGCCTCCGATTAACCAGGCTGTGGCTGCGGGTGTGGATGCTCCTTGTTTGAGTTCCTCGGCGTATTCCTGGGCCAGTTCATCCGCGCTTCCCATCACCGCAGCCTTGACGGTGCCCGCCTTGACCCGTTGGCGCAGACCCATATGTATGGTCCAGGCGATGAGCAATATGAGCCCACTTATTAGCAGCACGCCATCGAGCCGCCCCAGGCGCCCATCCAATAACAAGGCCGGTGTCGCCAAAAGCACCAGCGCCATGATGGGGTACTCGCGTTTGAGGATACGTGAGCGTACTACCAGAGGGTGTATCAGTGCGGCACTGCCGAGGACCAAGCCAATATTGGCAATATTTGAACCCACCGCATTGCCCAGGGCCAATTCTGTATTGCCTTGCCAGGCGGCCACGGTCGAGACCAGCAATTCCGGCGCCGAGGTGCCAAAGCCGACGATGGTCAAGCCTACAATGAGAGGTGATACACCGAAATTGCGAGCGATAGAGGTGGCGCCGTAGACGAAACGATCGGCCCCCCAGGCGAGCAATGCCAGTCCCACGACGAGGGATAAGCTAGCAGTGAGCATACTGATCTCCATTATAGATATTGTGCCCTGTTGTAGTCGTTAGCGCGGGACAATGCAAATCGACCCTGACCCATTGCTGTCCCACTTAACACGATGTTAATGCACCGTAACATGCTGATTATCAGGACATAGATTGCGAGTGTTGGCACCAAAGACATGACTTCATGTAACCTAGAAGTTGGAATTATTCCTTCTCCCTCCGGGAGAAGGCTAGGATGAGGGGATATATAAAACAATGGCTTATCTTTCGATCCCCTCTCCCCAACCCTTTTATGCCCTAGGGGTGCTCCCTGATGGGAGAGGGGATTAAGTGGGACAGCAATGACCCTGACCCCATTTTTTATCTATAGGCACCTGTGATAGCGTTAGCCACCCTGTAAACCTGCTAGAACCCAACACATGAATGAAAGCCTGCTGATCGGAATCCGTGGTTGGGAACATGACGAGTGGCAAGACGGGTTCTATGATGATGCGCTGCCTACGGAGTGGCGTTTGTGCTATTACAGCAACATTATTCGCAGCGTGTTAGTGCCTGCGCAGAAATGGGAGTCTGTTTCTGCCGCTGATCTCAATCAATGGATAGAAGACATCGATGAGGGATTTCGTTTTGTATTGGAATTGCCTGCTTGGGTTGGGGATACAGCAGTGCCGGGTTTTGAAAAATGGCAGCAGCAGATCCAACAATTTCAGGAAATGGTCCGGGACTTGCGCCCCTGGTTATCGGCTTATTTGTTGCGTATATCCTCCAAGGAGTCCAACCTATCGACCACTTGGTTACAAGGCCGTTTAGAGGCGCTAGATGACGGCCTTCCTGTCTGCGTAGATTTGCCCATGGGGTCTATTCGAACTGGGCAAATGTTGGAGTTGTTGAATGCCTTTGGAGCCAGTTTATGTTGGCGCCCCAACCAGGAGCCCAAACCCGAAGAACCCGGTGAATTTATGGTCGCACTTATGGGTCAGTCCGAACTCAAGCCCCTGAGGGCAGTGGTTGAACAGCTGGGGGACTGGATGGGGGATAATCGCGGTGCGGGCTTGTTTTTTACCGAACCCGATCCAGCGCCGCAGCTCGCCGAACAGGTCCGCATCATCGCCGAACTGCTCGATGTGTGAGCGCATCGGGTGTCCACAAACTGGTAGAATAATGTGCTTGTTAATACGGTTCTTCCCCATACTAGTAGGTACAGGTACATTAGCCACAGAGACACAGACCTCGGTACCCCCTCGTGGGGTAGAGTGACTTTGCATACTATAACGTTGGCCCGATATGATGATTTCGGCTGTATCCTCTTATCTTGCATAGCCATGAATGATGATACAGACAAGTTTTGATTATATGTTCTTCTTTGTGAGCCCCGTGTCCTCGGCCCTGGCTCCTGCTTCGCTCTACCGCCTGCGTTCATGCAGGCGTCTGTGGCGAATTTCATTTAAATAAAATAAATACGTTTATCATGGCGGCAAAGAATTCTTCCGGTAATGATGTGTTGGTGGAGTTTCGCGATGTGCATTTTGCCTATGGAGATCGGCCTATTTTGAAAGGGGTCAATCTGACTATCCCACGAGGCAAGGTGACCGCGATACTGGGCCCCAGCGGTACCGGTAAGACAACCTTGCTAAATTTTATCGGCGGACGGCTGCGTCCCGATCATGGCGATATCATTGTCGATGGGTTGTCTGTACCCAGGCTGCGGCTCAAGCAGCTTTACGCACTGCGTAGACGTATGGGCATGTTGTTCCAAAGTGGCGCCCTATTAACCGATATCAATGTCTTTGAGAATATCGCCTTTCCCGTTCGTGAACATTGCCGTCTACCCGAACCGGTGTTGCGAAACCTGGTTTTGCTCAAGCTGGAGATGGTGGGGCTGCGTGGCGCCCGTCGGCTGATGCCCAGTGAATTGTCCGGCGGCATGGCCAGGCGAGTCGCCTTGGCCCGGGCCATCGTCCTGGATCCCATGTTGGTGATGTACGATGAGCCTTTTGCTGGCCTGGATCCGATCTCGATGGCAGTCATCGTTAAGTTAATAGGCGAGGTCAATGATGCCCTGAGCATTAGCTCTGTGGTGGTGACCCACGACGTGGCGGAGGCCTATGCCATTGCCCACTATATGTATTTGATTGCAGACGGACAGATTATCGCCCAAGGTACGCCTGAGGAATTGCAGGCCTCCCAGCAAGTTCAAGTGCGCCAGTTTATGGATGGCCTGCCGGATGGACCGGTGCCTTACCACTACCCTGCAGTTGCCTACGAAGACGATTTGCTTCGAGGGGGGTTGGATTGAAGTTGTTTGCGTTAATCGGTGGTGGGGTGATCGCCCATATTTCCCGTCTGGGCCGGGCCAGCGTCTTTTTGTATCGGGTGTTTTTAGGAGGCTGGCAAATTTTCACCCGGCCATCTTTGCTCGTTCATCAGATCTACGCGGTGGGGGTGTTGACCCTGACGATTATTCTGGTGGCCGGACTTTTTGTCGGCATGGTGCTCAGTTTCCAGGGTTATAATACGTTGGTGGATTTTGGCGCCGAGTCTTCTTTAGGGCTGATGGTGGCGCTGTCCCTTACCCGGGAATTAGGGCCGGTGTTGGCGGCACTGCTGTTTGCCGGGCGTGCGGGATCGGCCCTCACTGCCGAAATAGGTTTGATGAAGGCTACCCAGCAACTGGCGGGCATGGAGATGATGGCCGTCAATCCCATTGAGCGGGTGGTGGCGCCGAGATTTTTCGCCGGTTTTTTTAGCCTCACCTTGTTGGCCACGCTATTTACCGCAGTGGGTGTAGCCGGTGGTCATTTTATTGGTGTGACAGTGCTCGGTGTAGATGCGGGCGTATTTTGGTCATCCATGCAAGAGGGGGTAGATTTTCATGATGATATTGTTAGCGGTATCGTCAAAAGTATCGTGTTTGGTTTTGTGGTGACCTGGATCGCGGTATTCGAAGGTTACGATGCCGTGCCTACCGCAGAAGGTGTCAGTCGGGCGACCACCCGTACTGTGGTCAACGCCTCCCTGGCGGTGTTAGCGCTGGATTTTATATTGACCTCGTTAATGTTCGGAGACGTATAGCATGACGCAAAGACAAGCGATGGAAACATGGGTAGGGGTGTTCGTGGTCATTGGATTGGCCGCGTTTGGGGTGTTGGCGTTAAAGGTGGGCAATCTCAGCAGTGCTGATGTGGCCGACGCCTATCAGATTGAGGCCCGCTTCGACAATATTGGTGGCCTGAAAGTGCGTTCCCGGGTCACTCTCTCCGGGGTCCGTATTGGGCGGGTCAAAGAAATTTACGTGGACTCCAACGACTACCGTGCCGTCGTGATTCTCGATATTGCCGGCCGCTATGCCAATCTACCGGCGGATTCCACGGCAGTCATCCAGACTGCGGGTATCCTGGGTGAGCAGTACGTTGCCCTGGACCCAGGGGGTGATGAAAGCTTTCTCAAGGATGGCGATCAAATTATGTTGACCCAGTCGGCCTTGGTCTTGGAAGACCTTATTGGTAAATTCCTTTATAACAAATCAGATTCAGGGGAAGGAAAATGAAGCGATCTCTATCATTCATAACGGGTCTACTCGTGATGTTTGCGATGTTAGCGGCCACAACAGCGGCGGTGGAGAAGGGCCCCGATGCCTTGGTTAAGGAGTTATACGGTGCTTGGGTGAGCAAAGCGCGAGCCCAGAAGTCTGAACTGCAAAAAGACCCTAAAAAACTTTACCTATTGGCTGACGAAATTACTGCGCCCTATATCGATTACAATCGTTTTTCCAGATTGGTGCTGGGAAAGCACTGGCGTAACGCCAGTAAAACTCAGCGCAGCCGATTCGAGCATGAATTTCGGCATCATCTGGTACGCACCTATGCTACCGCCTTGCTGACCTATATTGATGCCGATTTCAAATTCATTCCTAGCAAGTACAAGGAGAGCGACAAGCAGGTGTTGGTGAAGACCGAGACTCGTCCCAAGGGTGGGGGCCCCAAGATTTCGGTGAACTATATCTTATATAAAAAGGAAGGGGCCTGGCAGGCCATGGACGTGGCTATTGAGGGCATTAGTATTGTGGCCACATTGCGCAGCATTGTGCGCAGTGAAGTGCAGAACAAGAGTCTTGATGCCGTGATCGAGGAACTGGCCGCCAAGAATCGTGAGGCCGGGTTGTAAACCGTGGGTCTGCAAAGGACGGCAACAGGGGATTACCGGTTGCATGGCGACCTGAGCTTTGCCACCGTGCCCGAGTTGTATCGCGTTGCCAGCGGCCAATGGGCCGAGCAGATGCCTGCGGTGCTGGATCTTGCCGATGTAGGGCGTAGCGATAGTGCTGGATTGGCCCTGTTGGTGGAATGGCTGGGCCAAGCCCGGTCGAGTCGAACTGAGCTACATTTTACCCATGTCCCGGATCAATTGGCCCAGCTTATCCGTATCAGCGGTCTGTCAGAAACCTTTGGCCTGCACGATTAGTTCAGGTTTCCCCCAGTCTTTTTCTGGGTAGCTGGGGGGCGGTGCTAGGGTCCCCAAAGGGGATATTTCGGGTACCTGTGCCATAGGCTATGCTTTAGAGACTTAAATCCAGTAGTCGACCCCAAAACCCCGAGAATCAGGCTTCCCATACGGATGGTGACACCTCAAGATATTAAGCAATGGATCGAGACCGGTCTCGATGGTTCACAGGTTGAATGTGATGGTGATGGCCACCATTTTAATGCCGTGATCGTGAGTCCCGATTTTAGTGGTAAGTCTATAATCCAGCAGCATCAGATGGTTTACTCGGCTCTGGGCGACAAGATGAAGGCCGAGATCCATGCCCTGTCCATGCGCACCCTGACACCGGAACAGGCTGCTCAAGGGGATTAGCCGGACCGGGACTACCTTTGGTTTTTCGGGGGGTCTCGGTCAATCGCGTCCAATAGATCCATAGACACCAGCAAAGAGGTTATGAGATGAACACCAACGAACGTATCCAAGACACCTTAGGGAGCAACGCCATCGTCCTGTATATGAAGGGTTCCCCCCAGTTCCCACAATGCGGCTTCTCAGGTCGGGCGGTCCAGTTGTTGCAGTCGGTGGGCGCAAAATTTGAATCGGTGGATGTGTTGGCAGACCCGGATATCCGAGAGGGTATCAAACAATTTTCCAACTGGCCCACTATCCCCCAGCTCTATATCAAGGGCGAGTTTGTGGGCGGTAGTGATATTATGGTGGAGTTATATGAAAACGGTGAGTTACAGAAATTAGTCGAATCCACCAATTAATTTCATCATTGCATAAATTCATCGACAACAGGTCTGTGGTGTAAAACACTGCGCCGGACACCCGGTTGTCGATCACACCGGCGGTGCATTCCAGTAAATCTCCAGTTTTGTATGTAACTCGTTGATACCGGTGATGCGACCCAGCGGTCGCCGCCCCTACTGGGAGTACGCTTTTAAGCGATGGCCGGTGTAGAATAGTGTCCCATGGATAAGCTAGTCGTTTCCGGCAAGACCTCCCTTAACGGTGAGATTCGAATTTCAGGGGCCAAGAATGCCGCCCTGCCCATATTGATTGCCTCGTTGCTCACCGATCAGCAGATGCGTATCAGTAATCTCCCGCACTTGTACGATATTACTACCACCATGGATTTACTTGGCCGTCTGGGTGTGGGCTTGGTGGTGGATGAGAAAATGACCATCGAGGCCAATGCCGCCGAGGTCAATGTATTGCGTGCACCCTACGACTTGGTGAAGACCATGCGTGCCTCCATTCTGGTGTTGGGCCCCCTGTTGGCCCGCTTTGGCAGTGCGGAGGTATCCATGCCTGGAGGCTGCGCCATAGGATCGCGCCCAGTGAATCTGCACATAAAAGGGCTCCAGGCCATGGGTGCCGACATCACTATTGATGAGGGCTATATTAAGGCCCGGGCGAAGCGTTTGAATGGTGCGAGGATTTTTATGGACCTGGTTTCCGTAACCGGCACAGAGAACCTGATGATGGCCGCGACCCTGGCATCCGGCACCACGGTGATCGAAAATGCTGCCCGCGAACCGGAGGTGATCGATTTGGCCAATTGCCTGATTACCATGGGCGCCAAGATTGAAGGCGCCGGTACCGCCGAGATCACCATTGAGGGAGTAGAAAGCCTCCACGGTGCAAGCTATCGGGCGATCCCTGACCGTATCGAAACCGGGACTTTTTTGGTGGCGGCCACCATTTGCGGGGGGGATGTCAAATTGCGTGACACCCACCCAATCTATGTCGAGGCGGTGTTGGAAAAACTACGCGAGGCAGGCGCCCAGATTGAGACCGGCGAAGATTGGATTCGCCTGCGTATGGATGGCCGACCCCAAGCAGTGAACGTACGTACCGCACCCTATCCGGCCTTTCCCACAGACATGCAGGCCCAGTTTGTGGTCTTAAACAGTGTGGCCGAGGGGACGGCGACCGTTACCGAAACCGTATTTGAGAATCGGTTCATGCATGTCCATGAACTACAGCGCATGGGGGCGGATATCGAAATGGAAGGGAATACCGCCATCGTCAGAGGTGTAGAAAAACTTCGTGGTGCGCCGGTAATGGCGACTGATTTGCGCGCCTCGGCCTGTCTCGCCCTGGCGGGGCTGGTGGCCGAAGGCGAAACCATCATTGATCGAATTTATCACATCGATCGTGGTTATGAGTGCATTGAGGAAAAACTCTCGCAACTGGGTGCCAGTATCCACCGTGTGCCAAGCTATGTTTTAGAAGCGGCTGGCAAACAGGTTGCCCAGTAGGCCGTGCTCCAAACCTTGACCATTGCCCTGTCTAAAGGGCGCATCTTTAAGGAAAGTCTACCCCTGCTCAAGGCGGCGGACATTGTGCCCGTGGACGATCCCGATACCAGCCGCAAGCTGATCCTGGATACCAATCAGACGAATATTAAACTCGTTATCATTCGTGCCGCAGATGTACCGACCTACGTACGCTTTGGTGCTGCTGATCTCGGTATTGTAGGCAAGGATGTGCTCATGGAGTTCGAGGGTGATGGTCTGTATGAGTTGGTGGATTTGAAGATTGCCCGTTGCCGTATGATGGTGGCCGAACCAGAGACGTTGGCGAAAAATGACGATCTGGGTCGATGGAGCCGTCTGCGGATCGCGACAAAATACGTCAACATCGCGCGGCGTTTTTTTTCCGCTAAGGGGATTCAAACCGAAATCATCAAACTCTATGGCTCTATGGAGTTGGCCCCGTTGGCGGGACTGTCTGATCGTATAGTCGATTTGGTGGACACCGGTAATACTCTGCGCGCCAACAAGCTTGTCGAGGTCGAGCACATCGCCGATATCAGTTCCCGTTTGGTAGCCAACACCGCATCCATGCGCATGAAACACCAGATCGTGAAGGACGTGGTCAAGCAAATAGAGCAGGCAGTGGGATAATGACCCCGGTGCCATGTCAGCTGCGCGTACTCAACGTCAGTGCCTCGGGTTTTGATGCCACTTTGACCGCATTGCTGAATCGGAATCGCGCCCTGGACCCAGAGGTCGAAGGCACGGTGGACACCATCATCAAGGCAGTGCGCAGCCAGGGCGATCAGGCCCTGGTCGATTATACGAGCAAACTCGACGGCCTGGCAGTGACCCAGGTGACCGAATTAGAGCTTCCCACCCAGCGGCTCCAACAAGCCCTCGACACTATTGCCGATGATCAGCGTGAGGCCTTGCGCCTAGCTGCCGGTCGCATACGCAGCTACCATGAGCATCACAAGCTTGAATCCTGGCAGTACACCGAGGCCGACGGCAGCGTCTTCGGTCAACAGGTGACGGCCCTGGATCGGGTGGGCCTGTATGTGCCGGGGGGCAAGGCCGCCTATCCCTCAACCGTTTTGATGACCGCCATTCCGGCGCGGGTGGCGGGGGTGGGTGAGTTGATCATGACCGTGCCGACCCCCCATGGAGAACTGAATGAATTGGTGATGGCGGCCGCCGCCCTCGTCGAGGTGGACCGGGTGTTTACCCTGGGTGGCGCTCAGGCCATTGCCGCTCTGGCCTATGGCACCCAAACGGTGCCGGCGGTAGACAAGATTGTGGGCCCCGGAAATATTTTTGTGGCCACCGCCAAGCGTAAGGTGTTTGGTCAGGTGGGGATCGACATGGTGGCCGGGCCTTCGGAGATCGTGGTGGTTTGTGATGGCAGTGTGGACCCAGAATGGGTAGCCATGGATCTGTTCTCCCAGGCCGAGCACGACGAACAAGCCCAATCTATTTTGATCAGTCCCGATAGCGCCTTTATCGAAAAAGTGCGACAGGCCATCGACAGCTTGCTTCCGCAAATGGAGCGGCAGGCGATCATTCGCCGGTCACTGTCTGCACAGGGCGCTCTGATCCAGGTGCACGATTTGGGTCAGGCAGTGGACTTGGTCAATCGTATTGCCCCCGAACACCTGGAGCTTTTGGTCAGCCACCCAAAGGATCTGCTCGCCAATATTCGCCACGCCGGGGCAATCTTTATGGGCAACTATACCACCGAGGTGCTGGGGGATTACTGTGCCGGTCCCAACCACACCTTACCGACGTCAGGTACAGCACGCTTTAGTTCACCCCTGGGGGTCTATGATTTTCAAAAACGCACCAGTCTGATTCACTGTAGCCAGAATACGGCCACTGAGTTGGGTCGTGTGGCCAGCGTGTTGGCGCGAGCCGAGGGCTTGACTGCCCACGCTTGTTCTGCCGAGTATCGTATTAAAGACGATTAAAGTTGTTGCGGTTGAACGCCGCCAGACTGTGATGGTATTTATTTTGTCTCTTCCCTATATTGAATGGATAACCATTCACCTTTGCCACAGAGACACGGAGGGCACAGAGAAAAACATGTCTGCATCATCTTCAACTTTATATATAAATAAGGGGATATACCCGAAGCCATCATGACGGCCATCAGCTATAGTATGCAAAATCATCCTCTGCGCTCTCCGTGTCTGTGGCGAAAACTCATATTATGGGCGCCCTGACTAAACGCATAGAACATTGGATCCGCCCTAGCGTGCGCACCTTGCGCGCCTATCATGTGGCCGACGCTGGGAACATGATCAAGCTCGATGCTATGGAAAACCCCAATATTTGGCCAGGTGAGCTTGAACAGGCCTGGCTGCAGGCCTTGGGTGCTGTCCAAATCAATCGCTATCCCGATGCCCGTGCCCAGGAGTTGAAAGACGCCTTGCGGACCTACATGGATATACCGGCGTCATTGGATATCATGTTGGGAAATGGGTCGGATGAATTGATCCAGCTTCTACAATTGGCGGTGGGTGGCCCCGGGCGCAAGGTACTGGCCCCCACACCCAGTTTTGTGATGTATGAAATGATCGCCGCCGCGGTGGGCATGGAATTCGTCGCGGTATCTTTAAGGGATTCGTTTGATCTGGATGCCCACGCCATGTGTGTGGCGATTGAAGAACACCAGCCGGCACTGGTGTTTATTGCTTGGCCCAATAACCCCACCGGCAACCTGTTCGATACCCAAGCGCTGGAGGCGGTGATTGAGGCCAGTCCTGGCTTGGTCGTTATCGACGAGGCCTATCAGCCCTTCTCCAAAAAGACCTGGATGTCCCGTCTTGACCAATACGACAATCTCTTGGTGATGCGTACCTTGTCGAAGATGGGTATGGCGGGCCTGCGTCTCGGCGTGCTCGCCGGAAAACGGGCCTGGTTACAGGAATTTGAGAAGATTCGTCTGCCTTACAATATCAACAGCCTGACCCAGACAGGTGCAGCCTTCGTTCTGGAGCACCAGGGCTTGATTGGTGGGCAAATTGAGCAAATCTGTGTTGAGCGCCAGAGGGTGATTGAGGCCTTGCAGGCCATTGCTGGGGTTAAGGTCTATCCAAGTCATACCAATTTTATCCTGTTCCGGGTCGAAAATGCGGATACCGTATTTATGCGACTTAAACAGTCTGGCATCCTGGTTAAAAACCTCAATGGGGTGAGTGCCGCCCTAGACAGTTGTCTGCGGGTCACCATTGGCCTGTGCAAAGAAAATGATGCCTTTCTATCGGCTTTGGTGCAGGCGGCCTGACACCGTCGGCCGGGTCGTTCGGATGGCGCAATTACTGTCAGAAACCCTGGCACCTCTGGTACTATCGCAGCACAGCCGTAGGCGAGTATTGAAATGGATACAGCAATGAACCCGCGCAAGGCCACTGTCGAGCGTAGGACCAATGAAACCACCATTACCGCATCTATTGATGTGGACGGTGAAGGCCGCTCCAATTTCGACACCGGCATACCATTTTTGGAGCACATGCTGAATCAGGTGGCGCGCCACGGTATGGTTGATCTGGATATCAAGGCTAAAGGTGACCTCCAAATTGACGCCCACCACACGGTTGAGGATATTGGTATCACTCTGGGACAGGCTTTGGCCCGTGCGGTGGGGGACAAGAAGGGTATCCGTCGCTATGGTGTTGCCTATGTCCCCCTGGATGAAGCCCTGTCACGGGTGGTGATCGATCTGTCCGGTCGGCCCGGTTTCGAATATCGGGTTCAGTATCCCCGCGCCCGGATCGGGGAGTTCGACGTTGATCTGATTAACGAATTCTTTCAGGGATTCTGTAATCATGCCCTGGTGACGCTGCATATCGATAATTTATCAGGCACCAATGCCCATCACATTGCCGAGACCCTTTTTAAGGCCTTTGGTCGCGCCTTGCGTATGGCCCTGGAACAGGATTCACGCATGGCGGGTGTGGTCCCTTCGACCAAGGGCAATTTATAACGATCAAGACCGGCTGTGTTAACAGCCTGTCCTTGTCTGCGCTTCTACTAACTCATTAATACCCATGCAATCCATCGTCGTTATTGATTTTGGTTCTGGCAACCTGCACTCGGTGCGTAAGGCCATTGAGCATGTGGCTAACGGGGCATCGGTTACGGTCAGTAATCGACCTGAGGAGGTGGTGGCGGCGGACCGGGTGATCTTTCCTGGACAGGGTGCCATCGGCAGTTGCCTGCAGGCTATTGATGCCACCGGTATGCGACAGGCCATCGGCGAGGTCATCACGTCAAAACCCTTGCTGGGTATTTGCCTGGGGTTGCAGGCGCTGTACGAACACAGCGAGGAAGATGGGGGTATCGATTGTCTGGGCGTGTTGGCGGGTCGGGTAAAACGCTTTCCGGCCCCCGGAGATGGTGCCCTCAAGATCCCCCATATGGGATGGAACCAGGTCGATCAGAATCCTCACCCGTTGTGGTCGGGGATTGAGCAGGGGGCCCGGTTTTATTTTGTCCACAGCTATTATGTTGACAGCAGTGAACTTGCCGAGGTTGTTGGCGTCACTCAATATGGTGTCAGTTTTACATCGGCAGCGAGTCGGGGCAATCTTTTCGCGGTACAATTTCACCCCGAAAAAAGTCAGCATTCGGGGCTGAAGTTACTGGAGAATTTTGTGGGATGGGATGGTGCTGATGGGTAGACCTTTAAGGAATGTATTATGTTGCTGATACCTGCGATTGACCTTAAGGATGGTAAGTGTGTGCGCCTGCGTCAGGGACGCATGGATGACGAAACCGTGTTCTCGGATGACCCGGTGGCGATGGCGGATCGGTGGGCCAAGGCCGGGGCCAGACGCCTGCATATCGTAGATCTCAATGGCGCATTTTCCGGCAAACCCGAAAATGCGGGTGTCATCAAATGCATTGCCGAGAATCACCCGGATTTGCCTATACAGGTGGGGGGTGGAATCCGTGATGAGGATACGGTGCAGGCTTATCTGGATGCGGGGGTTCAATATGTGATTTTTGGTACCAAAGCGGTCAACGCTCCCCACTTTGTGAGTGATATGTGCGCCGAGTTTCCCGGCCATGTCATTGTGGGGCTCGATGCCAAAGACGGCAAAGTGGCCATTGATGGCTGGTCCAAGCTATCACACCATGATGTTATCGACTTGGCCCAGCATTTTGAGCACGATGGGGTCGTGGCAATTATTTACACCGACATCGGTCGTGACGGCATGATGAGCGGTGTCAACGTGGAGGCGACGGCACGCTTGGCAGAGGCGGTGCGAGTTCCAGTAGTGGCCTCTGGGGGCATCAAGACCCTGGATGATATTCGTGCCCTTTGTCAGCAACGAGACTCAGGAATCACCGGCGCTATTACCGGCCGGGCCATATACGAAGGCACCCTTGATTTTGCCGAGGGGCAGAAATTGGCCGATAATCTATGCAAAGAGTCGTAAAAATTCTTGCCACAGAGGCACGGAGTTCACAGAAAATAACCTTGTATGCCTAGGCTGTTGATCGCCAGGCTGATTTTGGGTGTACCCTTAGTTATGCAGCACAGTTATGAATGATGATGTAGATATATGCTTTTCTCTGTGAACTCCGTGCCTCTGTGGCTGAGTTAATTTAATGGGTCTGGCTAAACGTATTATCCCCTGTCTTGATGTGGACAATGGCCGTGTGGTCAAGGGCGTTCAGTTTGTCGACATTCGTGATGCTGGCGATCCGGTGGAGATTGCGCGGCGTTATGATCAGGAAGGGGCGGATGAACTCACCTTTTTAGACATCACCGCCAGTTCCGATAATCGTGGGACCATGATCCATGTGGTGGAGCAGGTTGCCGGTGAAGTATTTATCCCACTGACCGTAGGTGGCGGAATCCGCAAGGTCGATGACGTGTTGCGGATGCTCAATGCCGGTGCCGATAAGGTGGCGATCAATACTGCTGCAGTGGCCCATCCAGAGTTTGTCAGACAAGCCACAGACCACTGTGGTTCCCAATGCATCGTGGTTGCGGTGGATGCGAAGCAGGTCACCGGAGGTGATACGCCCCGGTGGGAAATTTTTACCCACGGGGGTCGCAAGGCCACCGGCATTGATGCCATCGAATGGTGTCGGCGCATGGCTGATTATGGCGCTGGCGAGATTCTGTTGACCAGTATGGATCGGGACGGTACCCGTAATGGATTTGATTTGCCGCTGACCCGTAGGGTGTGCGACACGGTGGAGATCCCGGTGATCGCCTCGGGTGGGGTGGGCAATCTCAACCATCTGGTGGAGGGTGTCATTGAGGGTCATGCGGATGCGGTGTTGGCGGCGAGTATATTTCATTTTGCCGAGCATACCGTGGAAGAGGCCAAGCGTTGCATGCAGGCGGCGGGGATTGAGGTGAGGTTATGATGGGTGGCACCAAAGGATGGCGCGGTAATGTACGATCTTGGCTAAAAATTTCAGGCACTTCTCGATGAGGCCGTGCAAAATGGCCGTCTGGGATGCCCTATCCAGGGCACGCGGTAAACACATCCCTGTGCGCTCGACAGCAGCATCCCTGCTGCTGACGGCCCTGGATAGAGCATCCCAGACGGCCACCCGTTAGTACAGCGCGCCGAAAACCGTAGTAATATTGGAATATGAGTGAAGACTGGCTCGACGATATCAAGTGGAACGCGGACGGCTTGGTGCCGACTATTGCCCAGGAGGTAGGTAGTGGTCAGGTGCTGATGCTGGCGTGGATGAATCGCCAGGCTCTGGCAGCCACTGCGGAGTCAGGCAAGGCGGTATACTGGTCCCGTTCCAGGCAACGTCTGTGGCGCAAGGGCGAGGAGTCGGGGCATGAACAAATCGTAAAGGATATCCGCCTCGATTGTGATAATGATACGGTGTTGTTGGTTGTGGAGCAGAAGGGGGGTATCGCCTGCCATACTGGCCGCCATCACTGTTTTTTCCAGCAACACGATAGTGGGGGTTGGAAGGCAGTGGAGCCGGTGTTGCGGGACGCGGATGAAATCTATGGCCGCAAATGAATACACGGGCGTTTCTGTTGACTATTTAGTCCCTTCTCCCTCCGGGAGAAGGTGAGGATGAGGGGATATTAAAATCAATACGTTGTTCTTAATTTTATCCCCTCACCCTCACCCTTTCATGCCCTGTTGGGTGCTCCTGGAGGGAGAGGGTATCTATAGGGGTGCACATACCACTGAGTGCGCGAGTGACCGCGCCGGGATAGGCTGATGTCTGATGTTTTAAAAGAATTGGCTGCGGTTCTGGAGCAGCGCAAGGGCGATGACCCCGACAGGTCTTATGTGGCCAAGCTCTACGACCGGGGTCTGGACACCATTTTGAAGAAGATTGGTGAGGAGGCCACCGAGACCGTCATTGCCGCAAAGTCTGGTGATGCGGGCCAAATTATCCATGAAACCGCGGATCTATGGTTTCATACTCTGGTAATGCTGGCCCACCAGGGTTTGGGGCCGGATGACGTGCTGGCCGAACTGGAACGCCGTTTTGGCACCTCTGGTATCGAGGAAAAGGCCAGTCGTGTAGAATCCTGACCCCCCGTCTTCGCGGTATCGGGGGGTCAATCTGAATGAGTCGTGTTACTGGAGAGAGAGCATGGGTGGTATAGGTATTTGGCAGTTGGTCATTGTGCTGCTGATTGTGATCGTAATTTTTGGCACCAAGAAACTACGCAATATGGGTGGGGATCTGGGATCAGCCGTTAAGAATTTTAAGAAATCTGTCAAGGATGGTTCGGCCGATGCTGCGGATGCAGAAAAAGTCGAGAACAAGACAGGCCGCGTGATTGACGGCGAGGTTACTGTCGAGAAAGAAGACAAGGTCTAGTGTTAGCCCCATGTTGTGGGCAGTGAACTCGTTTGATGTTTGATATTGGTTTTTGGGAACTCACCCTCATTGGCTTGCTTGCCCTTATCGTCTTGGGCCCGAAGCGTTTGCCCGAGGCGGCGAGCACCGCAGGTCGTTGGGTGGGCAAGCTTCGCCAGTTTGTTGCCAATGTAAAGCGGGATCTGAACAGTGAAATCCAATCCGGGGATCTTGCAGAGTTCAGGCGCCTTCAGAAAGAGTTGGTCAAGACCAAGCAGATATTGGAGGAGTCATCATTTCAGTTGGTTAAAGACCTGAGTCATGGTGCGCAAAGTATTGCCGATGATGCAGATGCCAAGTCTCATCTAGAAGCTAAAAAGAAAAAATCTACCAGCAAGAAAAAGACCAAGAAGAAAACTAAAGCCCTCACCAAGACTCTGACCAAAACCACAAAGAAAAAGAAGGTGGGTAAAAAGGCCGCCATCCCCAAAAAGAAAAAGAAGGTTTCGACAAGACCCTCCAGGAGAACTAAGAAAGGCAGAAAGAAGGCGAAGGTGAACTAGGCATGGCTCAGGAGAATAATGCGGAGGGTAGCTTTATCTCTCACCTCCTGGAGCTCCGCGACCGCCTGGTCAAATCGGTGATTACTGTGGCGGTGGTGTTCGTGCCTTTTGCTTTTTTTAGTAAAGATCTCTATCTCTTTATCGCCGAGCCCCTGAAGGCGGTGTTGCCCGGTGCGGGTGAGATGATTTCCACCGGGGTGGTATCGCCGTTTTTTACCCCCATCAAGTTGGCCATATGGTCGGCGGTGATCTTGTCCATGCCGGTACTACTTTATCAGTTGTGGGCCTTTGTGGCCCCGGGCCTGTATAAACACGAGCGCCGTATCGCTTCACCCTTGTTGATCTCCAGTGTGTTGTTATTTTATTTGGGCATGGCCTTTGCCTACTTTGTGGTGTTTCCGTTGGTGTTCACCTTCTTTACCCAGGTCACCCCGGAGGGCATTAAGTATATGCCCGACATCAAGGACTACCTGGATTTTGTGATCAGCATTGTGTTTGCCTTTGGTTTGGCATTTGAAGTCCCGGTGGCTATTGTCCTGTTGACCAAGGCCGGCATGGTGAATCCGGATAACCTGGCAAAAAAACGGCACTATGTGGTGCTGTGGATATTTGTTATTGCCATGTTGATGACGCCGCCTGATGTCATTTCGCAAACCTTGCTCGCCATCCCCATGATGTTGTTGTTTGAGGTGGGCCTGTTTTTTGCCCGCAGAATTAAGTCCAGAGATGAAAATGCGGAAGAAGACGAGTTTCAAGAATTGAGTGATGAAGAGATGGACGTCGAATTTGACCGTTTTAACGGTGAGACAGACAAAAAGAATGCCAAAGATTAGGGGAATTCTGATCGATTGAACTTGAACCGCCAAGGCCGCCAAGATAATAGATTGTTGATTTTCAAAAGAGAATTCTTGGCGTTCTCGGCGCCTTGGCGGTTGAGCGTATTATTCAGAGGTTCCTTAGGGAATTATTGTCGGTACAATGCGGTCTACATATGACCACATGTTGAATAAATCCGATCATTCTTTGCGGCCTCGGCGCCTTTGCGAGAGCAAATTTATTTTGCTTATCGCATTGTGTGTGCCTTGGGCCGCCCATGCTCTGAGCAATCAACTTAAGAACCACCCCTCGCCCTATCTGGCCTTGCATGCCGATGACCCGGTGGCTTGGCAGGACTGGAATAAGGCTACAGTCAAGCGGGCGCGCAAGGAGAATAAACTTTTATATATCTCTATTGGCTACTTCTCCTGCCATTGGTGCCATGTGATGCAGAAGGAGAGTTACAAAAACAAAGATATTGCCGCTTACCTTAATAAATATTTTGTCCCGGTCAAGGTGGACCGCGAACTGCAACCTGCTTTGGATGCCCGCATGATCGATTTTGTAGAGCGTACCCGGGGTCGAGGGGGATGGCCTTTGAACGTGTTTGTTACGCCTGATGGTTACCCGCTGTACGGGGTACTATATATGCCACCCAAACAATTCATGTCGGTATTAAAACGTCTCGGTGAATTGTGGTTAGAAGATTCCAAGAGTCTGGTTGATCTTGCCAAGGCTGATGCCACCCAGGGCCAGGGACCGGGAAAACCTGAACTCAATCGTACCCAGATCAGGGCCTATGCCCTGTCTATTGTGGGACAGGCCCTGCAAATGGGTGACGAGGTGCACGGTGGTTTTGGCGAGCAGACCAAATTTCCCTCTGCCCCTCAGCTGGAATTTCTGCTTGATCAGGTTGTCACTGGCGATAGTGAGGCCGCCAAACTAAAATCGTTTCTAACGCTCACTTTGGACCATATGGCCGATTATGGGCTCTATGATCATGTGGGGGAAGGATTCTTTCGCTATACCGTGGACCCGGGATGGGGGACGCCCCATTTTGAAAAGATGCTCTATGGTAATGCACAGTTGGCCCGTGTCTATCGGCGAGCCGCCCAAGTGTTGGGACAGAATCGTTATACTGATATTGCGGATCGTACCCTCGAGTTTCTAATGCGTACCATGCGTGCGCCCAACGGCGCCTACTATGCTTCGCTGTCGGCCCTGGATGATAAGGGCATAGAGGGGGGGTACTATCTTTGGAGCTCGGCGCAGCTGGATAAATTGCTGGATACCAAGGAAAGCCAGGCTTATCGTTTGGCTTGGTCAGTGCAAGACGCGCCACCCTTTGATGGGGGTTATTTGCCGGTACTCGGACAGTCGGTTAACGACATTGCCAAGACCATGGGGCTGAGCAGCACCCAAGTCCAACAGTTGTTGGCCGGCGCCAAGAAAAAATTACTTGCGGCACAAGCTAAGCGTAAATTACCTGTCGACATTAAATTACTTGCTGCCTGGAATGGTCTGACCCTAACGGCCTTTGCCGAGGCCGCAGCGCAAACAGGCAACAAACAATACCGTCAGGCCGCTCAGGACATACGTGATTTTTTGATGGACAGACTTTGGAATGGGTCTGAACTTAAACGTTCAGTAACCGGCAAAGACCATCACGCCATAGGCAAGGCGGCAGTGGAGGATTATGCCTATGTAGCAGAAGGTCTGCTAAGTTGGGCCGAACTCACCCAAGGCAAAAAAGATTTTGCCGATGCCCTGGTGGTAAGTGAACAGGCATGGAAACGGTTTTATACCCCGCAGGGCTGGCGTATGGGCGAGGACAGCTTGATCGGCGCAGAAACCGGTAGTGATGTCCTGTTTGATGGCCCCATGCCGTCGCCTTCTGGCATACTTCTGGCTACGAGCCTGCGTTTGGCAAAAAAGTTCGGAAACGAAAAATTGCGGCACCGTACTCTGGGTGCGCTCAATAGCGGCCATAATCTCGTGCGTAGCAACCCATTCTGGTTTACCAGTCAGATTCGGGCCATGCTGATTGCAATAGCGCCTATTTCAAGAAGAAAGTAAACTAAGATGTCATTTTTAAGCATTTGATGGGTGATATTTTTTATGTTGCAGGATGTTGTCACGTCTTGCTTATATTTTGTCTTACGGGAAATAGTACATTTAAATAACAAGGGAGAAATTTATGAATTATGTTGGTGTAGGAATGCGATTGGTAGCCCAGATTATTGATATGATCGTTTTGATGGGTATTGGTTATGTGTTGGCGATATTTACTGGCGATACTACAGCCAGTGGATTTAGTATGCAGGGCCCCTCTGCCTTATTGTTTTTTGCAATAAGTTTTGGTTACTACATCGCCATGGAGGCCCAGCTTGGGGGCACTGTAGGCAAGATGGCCCTGGGGTTAAAGGTGGTCAAGCTCGATGGTAGTGGTCCCATAGGTTGGGTGCCTTCTTTGATACGTAATCTTTTACGTATCATTGATGCGTTGCCGTTTTTCTACATCGTAGGTATTATCTTGATCTGGAATTCCGACAAATGTCAACGTCTGGGTGATCGTGTAGCAGAGACGGTGGTCGTTAAGAAATAATTACATGGGCCACAATCAAAACCGTGTAGAGCAGTCTTTCGGTCGCGTACATTAAATATCGCGATGATGGCCAATGCGTCTACAATTGAAGTTTTGCTACTCGTGGTTCTTGTCATAGGATAGAGTCCCAGCCTTTTTCTGATTAATCTTGCTTCGTCACGCCGTGCATCGACTCAACCCCCATCAACGACGCGCCGTCAGGCACGTAGCCTCACCCCTGTTGGTGTTGGCCGGTGCCGGTAGCGGCAAGACCGGTGTTATTACCCACAAGATCGCCTGGTTGATTCGTGACAATGGTCTCGACCCGCGCCATATCGCGGCGGTGACCTTTACCAATAAGGCCGCCCGGGAAATGCGCAAACGGGTATCGGATTTGCTCGGCAAGGGTGAGGGTCGTGGCCTGACTGTCTCCACCTTTCATAGTCTGGGCTTGCGCATCATTCGCAGTGAGTTGGATGCCCTGGGTTATAAGAAAGGTTTTTCTATCTTTGATAATGAGGACAGCAGCCAGCTTATTCGTGAGCTTATGCGCACCGAGTCTGTTGATAGCGGGCTTGCCACCCAAGTGCAATACCGGATTTCAAGCTGGAAGAATGCCCACATCCTGCCGAACCAAGCCGCAAAATTTTGTGGTGACGACGCCATAGCCCAGGCTGCGACCAGGGTGTATGAGCCCTATCAGCGTCAGATGAAGGCCTGCAACGCCATGGATCTGGATGATCTCGTGTTATTGCCCGCGCAGCTACTTCAGGATGCTCCGCAGATTGCCGGGGCCTGGCGTGAACGCATTCGTTATCTGTTGGTGGATGAGTACCAGGATACCAATGTGACCCAATATGGCTTGGTCAAGGCCCTGGTGGGGGAGCGGACATCGCTGACGGTGGTGGGGGATGACGATCAGTCTATTTATGCCTGGCGTGGCGCCCAGCCCGAGAATTTATTGCAACTCAAGCAGGATTTCTCTGGCCTGGAAGTCATCAAGCTTGAGCAGAATTACCGATCCAGTGGCCGCATCTTAAAGGTTGCCAATGCCTTGATTGCGCACAATCCCCATATTTTTGAAAAGGTTTTGTGGAGCGAGTTGGGTCATGGTGACCCGGTTCGAGTAATGCGCGCCGTTAATGAAGAACATGAGGCCGAGCGGGTGGTGTCGACACTGTTGCATCAGCGCTTTAGTCAGGCCGCGTCCTATGGCGACTATGCCATTTTATATCGTGGCAACCATCAATCGAGGGTATTTGAAAAGATTCTGAGGGAACACCGCATTCCCTACTTCCTCAGCGGCGAGACCTCGTTCTTTGATCGCAGCGAAGTTAAGGATGTGTTGGCCTATCTGCGTTTGGCGGTAAATCCCAGCGATGACAATGCCTTCTTGCGCATTATCAACACCCCTCGCCGTGGTATTGGCCCGGCGAGCCTGGAAAAGCTAAGTACCCACGCCGGACTGACGGCGGTGGGTCTGTTGCAAGCGGGACTTGACAATAGCTTTTACGCCCGATTAGCAGATCAGCAAGCGGCCGCCATACGCCAGTTTACATCATGGATCACGCAGGTGGCGGAGAAGGTCGAGAGTGCAAACCCTGTTGAGTTGGCCCAAGAGTTGGTAAAGGAGTCAGGTTATGAGGGCTGGCTACGCGAGACCACCGAAGACGAAAAGGGCTTTGAGCGGCGCTGGGGTAATGTCCTGGAATTACTCAATTGGTTGCGTCGCTTGCATAACAAAGACAGGACCAAGACTCTTGCCGATTTGGTCGCGGACATCAGCTTGGCGGATATCATGGAGCGAAACGATAAAGATGGGGTGGGGGATCAAGTTGCCTTGATGACCTTGCACGCCGCCAAGGGATTGGAGTTTCCCCATGTGTTTATCGTCGGTATGGAGGAAAATCTACTGCCCCATCGGACCAGTGTGGAGGAGGACGGTTTGGAAGAAGAGCGGCGCCTATTTTACGTCGGCATCACCCGCGCCATGAAGACACTGACTTTGTCCATGGCCGCAAAACGACGCCGGTTTGGTGACACCATTGATTGTGAACCCAGCCGGTTCCTGAAGGAACTGCCCCAGGACGATCTGCAATGGGAAGGCGGCGATCAGGACCTGGACCCGGAAGAAAAGAAACAGCGCGCCAGGGCCCATATCGAAAGCATACGTGCGATGTTGTCGTCTTGATGATTGTTTGAGTTTCTAGACGCTAAGGCGCAAAGGATTCGCAGAGGAAAATATGGAGGAAACTTAGGAACCTCTGATTAATACGTTCAACCGCCAAGGTCGTCAAGCTAATAGATTGTTGATTTTTATAAAGAAAATTCTTGGCGGTTCAAGTTCAGTTGATCGTAATTTCCCTTATTTTTCTTTGCGTCTCCGCGCCTTTGCGGTCTTTGTGTTATTTCCAGAGCGTTACGCTGTACGTTATCGAAATCGCCTGCGTTTGCTCACATTAGGGCGATCAATGGCGGTGGCGATGAAGGTCTTGGTCTTACCGTTACGGACGACTTTCAAGCTTACCTTGTCCCCAGGTTTGTGTTTCGAGATCCGGATGAGGGCTTGGCGGGCGCGGTTGATGGTTGTACCGTCGATGGCCACCAACAGGTCGCCGGGGATGAGTCCTGCCTTGTGGGCGGGGCTATTGCGCACCACGCCGGTGATGATGACGCCATCCTGATCAGTCTTCAATCCCAAGGCACGAGCAAGCTTAGGGGTTATTTGCTGGCCTTCGAACCCCAGCCAGCCTCGAATGGGTCGGCCGTACTTGATGATCTGTTCCATCACCTCTTTGGCCATGCTGGTGGGGATGGCGAAACCGATGCCTTGGGAGCCACCGCTACGGGAAAAGATTGCGGTATTGATACCGATCAGGCGCCCGTGGGCATCTACTAGGGCACCACCCGAATTACCTGGGTTGATGGCGGCATCGGTCTGGATAAAGTTTTCAAAGGTGTTGATGCCAAGTTGATCGCGCCCAGTGGCGCTGACGATACCCATAGTGACGGTTTGGCCCACGCCGAAAGGATTGCCAATGGCCAGGACCACATCCCCCACCTTGGTGTTTTGGGAATCGGCCAGGGTGATGACGGGAAGGTCCGTGAGATCCACTTTCAATACTGCCAAGTCAGTCTCTTCGTCGGTACCGATGACCTTGGCCTGGGCGCTGCGGCCGTCGCGGAAGAAGACGTTGATCTCGTCGGCACCGCGGACAACGTGGTGATTGGTGAGAATATAGCCATTGGCGCTTACCACCACCCCGGAGCCCAGGCTGTTTTCTACCCGTTTACGGGGCTGGTTCGGGCTCTGAATCATATCGCCAAAGAACTGTCGGAAAAACGGATCGTTATAAAATGGGTGGATTTGCAGGGTCACGGTCTTGGAGGTATTGATATTGACCACTCCAGGGGCAGCGCGCTGGACCGCGTCCGCATAGGAGACTGGGCCTTGATTTACCCCAATGGGGATATTCGGGGCAGTGACGAGCTCTACCACGGGGGGTTGTTTTGCCACCAATTGGGGTTGAACCAGAATCAATACTGCGGCGGCCACCACACCCGTTATACTAGTACGCAGAAAAAATCTTGCCTTCCTACCCAATGCCATAGTTTGCTCCTTCGATTATGAAAACCACTGATTTTTCAGTGCCTTTAGGGGATACTAACCCAAAGGGGTCAACCCCGTTGACAAAATGCTGGGGGCATACTCAGTCCTTTTCAAGGCCTCCCCTTGATTTTGGTATAAATCTGTTATAATGCTCCGCGCAAATTCTGGCACGGACAGTTCCTGACACGAATAGTTAAGGCTTCTCGTTCAGCGGTTGGAACAATATGGCATTTGAGAATATGGCCATGCTCCATGTGTTGTATGGGTGGCAAGGGTCCTAAAGGCCTGCTTCACGACCAACGATTTATAGGTGTGAAGGTTTTTAATCATTTTGAACCAGTCAAACCCGGGACTCAATCTCTGAAAAACGACTAAATCTTCGCAAGACTTTGATGCGGAGAGGCGCGATCTGACAAAATTCTTCATCTACCTGGGTGAACCCAGCCGGCTAAAATGCCAGCGTGTTGGCTGGTATGTGCTGTTATTTTTGGCCTTCGTTATTGATGATCGTCTACTTTTTGGAGAAAGAGTATTGGAAAGGTGTCTATTGGGCCACATTGATACTGGAATAGAAATTTTTGTCAGGTTTTATCTGGCTAAGAAGTAAGCCCTGACTAAACGAGGCGAACAGGTGTTCGCTATTTTTAGATTAACGTTTGGAGAAGTCTATGGCATCCCCCGCCACACGAAAACCCATCATGACTTTGTACTCAGGTACAAGCTGTCTATACAGCCATAGTTGTCGCATTGTGTTATCCGAGAAGGATGTGGAATGCCGCGTGTGTTTTATTGACCCCAAGGAAAACCCCGAGGAACTGGCCGATCTCAATCCCTATCAGGAAACACCGACCTTGCTGGATCGTGATTTGGCCCTGTATAGCGCTAAAATCATTAATGAGTATCTGGATGAACGTTTGCCCCATCCGCCACTCATGCCAGTGGATCCCGTGTCGCGGGCCCGGGCCCGTTTAATGATGATGCGCCTGCAACGAGATTGGTTTGATCAGCTGAGCATCATTGAAGAGGGCGAACGTCGTCAGGCCAATAAGGCACGCCAGTATGTACGTGATGGCTTGATTTCTATTTCCCCGATCTTTGATGAGCAGAACTATATGTTGGGGCAGGAATTCAGCTTATTGGATTGTGTGATTGCGCCGTTGCTGTGGCGTTTACCCATGTACAAGATTGAATTACCACGCCAGGCTAAATCCCTCACGGACTATGCTGATAGGCTTTTTCAGCGCAAGTCTTTCACCGAAAGCCTAAGCGAAATCGAGCAGGAGATGCGTGCCTAATGAGTGTAGGTATTCGCTACGAGGCAACCATCACCGTTACGTCACCGTTATGGTATCTACCAAGCCATACCTGATTCGCGCGGTTCGCGATTGGGCCCTGGACAATAATCTCACCCCCCATCTCATCGTTGATATGCAGTGTGAGGGCACCCTTGTCCCCGAAGCTTACACGCAGGACGACCGGTTGACTCTGAATATATCCGAGCAGGCGGTACGCGACTTGCAAATGGGCAATGAGTGGTTGATGTTTTTCAGTCGCTTTGGAGGACAGGATTTTGCGGTGGAGATTCCGGTGGAGGCGGTCGTTGCGATATTCGCACGGGAAAACGGTGAAGGCATCGCCTTTGCTGAAGAGGGTTCGGCCCCGGATGAGCCCCCCGATTCCAAGGTCTGCCCACCTCATCTTCGGGTGGTCAAGTAGGCCGTCTTAGCTGGCCTAGTGTTTCTTCGTCTGACTATAATATTCTAAACTCACACCCTTGAGCGGGGATCGTTAATGGATTTTCACGGTACGACAATTATTTCTGTGCGCAGGGACAACCAGGTTGTCATCGGCGGTGATGGCCAGGTGTCTTTTGGCGACACTATCATGAAGGGTAATGCACGCAAGGTGCGCCGCCTGTATAAGGATCAGGTTATTGCCGGATTTGCTGGTGGCACCGCCGACGCCTTTACCTTGTTTGAGCGCTTCGAGGCCAAGTTAGAAAAACACCAGGGCCAGCTGACCCGGGCAGCAGTCGAGTTGGCAAAGGACTGGCGTACCGATCGTATGTTGCGGCGGCTAGAGGCCTTACTTGCAGTAGCAGACAAGACTGCGTCGCTGATTATCTCCGGCAATGGTGATGTCATCGAACCGGAGCAAGGCATGATCGCCATTGGCTCGGGTGGGCCCTATGCCCAGGCCGCCGCTCGTGCCTTGATGGACAACACTTCAATGGACGCCAGTGAGGTTGTGGAAAAGGCATTGGCCATCGCAGCGGATATTTGTATCTATACTAATCAACATATCACCACCGAGTTGCTCGAGTGGTAAGGTTAATCATATGTCACAAATGACACCCCGTGAGATCGTTCAAGAACTCGATAAGCACATTATTGGGCAGTCTGCGGCCAAACGCGCCGTCGCCATTGCCCTGCGAAACCGTTGGCGCCGCATGCAGGTTGAGGGCGATGAGCTTCGCAACGAGATTACCCCCAAAAATATTTTAATGATCGGTCCTACCGGTGTGGGTAAGACTGAGATTGCGCGACGTTTAGCGCGCCTGGCCAATGCACCGTTCATTAAGGTCGAGGCGACTAAATTTACTGAGGTAGGTTATGTGGGCCGTGAGGTGGATTCCATTATTCGGGATCTGATGGACCGTTCGTTTAAGATGACCCGCGAAGAAGAAGTTGCCAAGGTAGGGCCCCGGGCCGAGGATGCCGCCGAAGAACGTATTTTAGATATTCTGTTACCTCCAGCCCGTGAAATTGGGTTTGCAGTAGAGGATGACACCACCACCACGGATGAGGGGGGTGCCGCCCGCCAGCGTTTTCGCAAAAAGTTACGTGAGGGTGACCTGGACGATCAAGAGATCGAAGTGGAAATGACCATCGCCAATATGGGTGTGGAGATCTTTGGCCCCCCGGGCATGGAAGAGATTACCGGCCAAATGCAGAACATGTTTCAAAATATGGGGCCGCGGAAATCCAAGACCCGTAAGATGCGCATTAAGGACGCCCTTAAGGCGTTGACCGAAGAAGAGGCCTCTAAGCTTGTCAATGAGGAAGATATCAAGTTACGTAGTGTTGAGCGGGTCGAACAGAATGGGATTGTGTTTCTCGACGAGATCGACAAGATCGTGGGCCGGTCAGAGGCCCATGGCGCAGACGTGTCTCGCGAGGGTGTCCAGCGTGATTTATTGCCCCTGGTTGAAGGTTGCACCGTATCTACCAAGTACGGCATGATTAAGACCGATCATGTCTTGTTCATAGCCTCAGGTGCATTTCATCTAAATAAGCCATCGGATCTTATTCCAGAGTTACAGGGACGCTTGCCCATACGCGTGGAGTTGAAGGCCCTCAGTGTGGGTGACTTTGTAAGTATTTTGACCGAACCGGACGCCTCTCTCACTGAACAGTACATGGCCCTCATGGCCACCGAAGGTGTGGATCTGCATTATAGTGAAGATGGCGTCAAACGTATTGCCGAGGTGTCCTGGCAGGTCAATGAACAAACCGAGAATATCGGTGCGCGGCGCTTGCACACGGTCATGGAGCGGCTCCTCGAAACCGTATCCTACGAGGCTTCGGACAAGAGCGGCGAGACGGTGCGGGTAGACGCCAACTACGTGGACGAGCACTTGGCCGAACTGGTCGAGGACGAAGACCTGGCCCGGTATATTTTATAACTCGCTGATTTGAGTCTCTATGATTTCTTCGCCGCAAAGGTGCTTTTTTCTTTCCGGCCTGAGGTCTTGAAATCGGTCCAGTCTGTCCCCATAAAATTAACCAGGTGGAGGTGTGTGAGATCACGCGTATTCCTGATGCCGGTCGATGCGGTGATCAAAATGCCTCTGTAGAATTGTGGAATAGACCGGATAATTGAAGGAGGTGTGTATGAACAATCTAACCCGTGTCCCGCACCGCACTGTCGGTTGGGGATTATTTAATGATGATTTCGATAATGTATTTGAGGGTTTTTTGAGGCCCACTAGTGCATTTAGCGCTGAAAGCGGCAAGGGTTTGGCGCCGTCCGTGGACGTTGTTGAGAATGACAACGAATATGTGGTCAAGGCTGACTTGCCTGGGGTACGCAAGGAAGACATCGATATTACCATTCAGGAAAACCTGCTCACCATCAATGCGCAAACCAAGGGTGAGACAGAGGAGAAAAAAGGTGACCGCATCATTCGCCAGGAACGTCACTTTGGTAGATACGTGCGCAGCATGCGCCTGGGGAGTCAGGTGGATGAGTCCAAGGTGACAGCAAAATATGTTGACGGTACGCTTGAGTTGACTTTGCCCAAGGCGGAAGAGGTCAAGCCGAAGAAGATCAGCGTTGGTCTCTCCTAAGCAACAAGCTTTACAGCAAGGGCCGCAACTGCGGCCCTTTTTTGTGCCATCAATTCACGGCCACTTGTTCTCCAGCCCCTGTGGGATCCTGTAACACAGAAATATCGCACCAACCAACAAGGTTGAGATTCCTCACCTGTGGTTCGGAATGACAGGGTGTTGTCCATAGTACGGAGTAACACGGTTTGTCATCCCGAGCAGTCACCTATCAATCTGAGCAGTCATCTGTCATCCCGAGGCATGAGCCGAGGGATCTTATTCTGCATCTATTGATCACACACAACTCTAACCACCGCATTAGTGAGGGTATCTAAATCCTCATCACTGATAATATATGGCGGCATCAGGTAGACGAGCTTGCCAAAGGGGCGCACCCAGACACCGGCTTCTACAAAGGCCTGGGTGATGGTTTTCATGTCTACGACTTGTTTCATTTCCACTACACCCATCGCCCCGAGTATCCGGACCTCGTTGACATGCTCAAGATCATTGCAAGGTTCAAGCCCCGTTTTAAGCCCCGCCTCAATCCGACTGATGTTGCCCTGCCAATCGGAGTCGAGTAACAAACGTATGCTGGTGATGGCCGCGGTACAGGCTAGAGGGTTGGCCATGAAGGTGGGGCCGTGCATGAATACCCCGGGATTGCCTCGATCAATAGTGACGGCGACCTCTTCGGTGGTGAGGGTCGCCGCCAGGGTGAGATAGCCGCCGGTGAGGGCCTTACCCAGGCAGAGGATATCCGGGGCAATACCGGCATGTTCACAGGCAAACAGCTTCCCGCTGCGGCCAAATCCGGTGGCGATCTCGTCAGCGATTAACAGCACACCGTAATGGTCACAGAGCTCGCGAGCCTTTTTCAGATACTCGGCTGCATAAAACCACATCCCCCCGGCGCCTTGCACAATGGGCTCCAGAATAACCGCGGCGACCTGGTGGCCGTCTGCCTCAAGGGCCATTTTTAATGATGCGATATCTCCTTGACCACAGGGCTCGCCGAAACGGCATGCCGGCCGGTCTACGAAGATCTGCTCCGGCAGGATGCCTTTAAACAGACTATGCATGCCGGTGACCGGATCACAGACCGACATGGCGCCAAGGGTGTCACCGTGGTAGCCTGAACCTAAGGCAATAAAGCGCTGGCGTTGCGGTTGCCCCTTGGCCTGCCAGTATTGGATCGCCATCTTTAGGGCCACTTCCACCGCCACCGAACCGGAGTCAGAAAAGAATACGGTTTGCAGAGGTGGGGGAGTGACATCCACCAGTTGTCTGGCCAGGGTCACAGCAGGTTCATGGGTTAGCCCACCAAACATGACATGGGCCATTTTATGGAGTTGTTCCTCCAGGGCGGTATTCATCCCGGGGTGGTTATAGCCGTGAATCATGCACCACCAGGAGGCCATGCCGTCGATGAGTTGCCGTCCATCTGATAATTTGAGACGCACCCCGTGGGCGGACACTACCCGATACGTAGGCAGGTCTGAATGCATGGCGCTATAGGGGTGCCAGATGTGTTGCTGGCCGAACTCGTTATCGTTCATTCGTGCATCTTATATAATTTCAGGACTCGGCGTCAGGTCTGGGCGCTCTATAAAATATCTAATACTCATTATTTGGAGCAAATTTGTCGGATAAAGTTGGCCGAATAAATTCGGCCCTACAAAATAATGTAGGTGCGAATTCATTCGCACAAACACGTCCGATCAGATGACAACACCCGGTGAATGGGGTACCTTGAACCCAATGAATCGGGATCAATCATGGACATGAATGACAGTACATTATCCGCTGCGGATCGGGCCCAGGTCCTGGCCGAGGCCCTGCCCTATATCCAACGCTTTCACGGTAAGACCGTGGTCATCAAATATGGTGGCAATGCCATGGTGGATGACACCCTCAAGAATGGCTTTGCCCGTGACGTGGTGCTCATGAAGTTGGTGGGCATGAATCCGGTGATTGTTCATGGTGGCGGTCCTCAGATCAGTGATCTGCTGGCAAAGATCGGCAAAGAGACTGAATTTGTCGAGGGCCTGCGGGTGACGGACCGCGAGACCATGGATGTGGTGGAAATGGTGTTGGGCGGTCTGGTCAACAAAGAGATTGTCAGCCTGATTAACAGTCACGGCGGCAAGGCCGTGGGTTTGTCGGGCAAAGATGGCGGCATGATCCGGGCCCGCAAGCTGGTCCTCAAAAAGGATGACCCGGCCCTGAAAAAATCCGAGATTATCGATATCGGCCATGTGGGTGAGGTCGCGAGTGTGGACCCGGAGTTGGTCTCGGTGCTGGACTCCCGGGATTTTATTCCGGTGATCGCCCCCATAGGAGTGGGGGAAGATGGCCAGGGATACAATATCAATGCCGATAGCGTGGCCGGTAAACTGGCCATCACCCTCAAGGCAGAGAAGTTGGTGCTCTTGACCAACACCCCAGGTGTGTTGGATAAAGACGAGAATCTACTCAACGGCCTGAATGCAAAGGAAGTGGATGGCTTGATCAGCAAAGGGGTGATTCATGGCGGTATGTTGCCCAAGATAAAATGTGCCTTGGATGCGGTGAACAGCGGTATCCGTTCCGCCCATATCGTCGATGGTCGCGTACCCCACGCCCTGCTTCTGGAAATCTTTACCGACCAGGGTGTGGGTACTTTGATAGAACCTTAGTCGGGAGTCTTTCTTGGCATACGCATGATGTGCTCTAGGTAAAGTAACGCTTGAATCAGGATGCCCATTTTGTGAGGTCGATTGACACCTTCAATATAAGTTAGCTTGCCGTAGGAGTTTGTGCGATGGACTTTGAATGGGACAAAGGAAAAGCCCACGGTAACGAGAAAAAGCACGGCGTTTCATTTTTCGACGCCTGCGAGGTGTTTGACGACGACTACTCCGCGACCATTCGAGACCCCGACCATTCTCGAGAAGAGGATAGATATCTGATTTTTGGAATATCGAAGGATGGAAAGTACCTTGTTGTGTCGTATACTGAACGTGATGGTCGAATTAGACTGATTTCCGCACGACAGATGACGCCTCGAGAGCGTAAAGCCTATGAGCAGTGAAAAAGATACTTTGAGAGACGAATACCCGGAGGACCTGATCAGGTCTGGAGTCCGGGGTAAATACACGAAGCGATACCGTGAAGGGACGAATGTTGTCCTAATCGATCCTGAGCTACACAGGCTTTTTCCAGATTCTGAGGCCGTTAATCGTGCTCTTCGTGAATATGTGTCTACAAAGAAAACGGCGACCTAATTCGTTAGCGATCTTTACGCGGCCATGCATGGTAAGTAGCATACTTAAGCAAGCGGGGCTGAAATCATGAAATACCTTATCGTTATAGAAGAGACTGAATCTGGATTTTCGGCGTATTCTCCTGATTTACCGGGCTGTGTATCCACGGGTGCCACCATAGAGGATACAGAAAAAAGCATGCGCGAGGCCATCGAATTTCACATTGAGGGACTTCGAGAAGAAGGGTATGAAATTCCCCGACCTTCCAGCAAATCAACGTACGTGGAAGTTGCCGCATGACAAGACAAATCTAATATTTTAGGTCAGAATAAGCGCTATGGTTTTGGCAAGAAAAGGTTTTTACTCTGACCCCGAAGACACACAGTGAGATTTACGAAATATTTTCAAGCCATTCGGAGTCGTCCTGACAGAGCGAGTATCAAGGACGAGTGGATTCAGCGCGTTATCGAATCACCAGAGCGGGAATACATCCAAATGGACGGAAGAGTCCGCCGTTGGGCTAAAATAGATGAAAATGAGGGGAGATACTTGAGGGTAGTGCTGCTACCTGACGGGGAAACAGCCCATAATGCATTTTTTGACCGAGGTTACAAACCATGAAAGTTAAATATTTCGACGATACAGACACTCTTTACATTGAGTTTCGTGATAACGATATTGCCGAGTCCAAGGATCTAGATGAGAACACAGTTCTTGACGTTGATGCCCAGGGGAATGTCTGCGCAATCACCTTTGAACATGCGAGCCAGCGAACTGACGTTCGTCATTTGACAGTTGAAGGTATCGCGGCATAATAAGCCTAAAGAATTTCCGGCGCGGCCCAGCCCAGCCGTATCGTCAATAATGGGGGAAGGGGGAAGACAAGACCGTATTTTTGGACGCGGCTATTGAGGCACCGCTAGACGAAAGGGGCGGCAACAGATAGGCCGGGACTACGGTTATGGCAGCCTGTCCTCTACTCTACCTATTTTCTTGCAACTGTTATACGCAACAAGCAATACACATTTACATTCAGGAGAGCCGAAATGGCTGATCAATTTTCAGAAGAAGATTTATCCGTTGAAGAAGAACAAGAAGATGAGAGTGTCGTAATAAATTATGATATTGCCAGCTATCCCTCGGACTTTACTCTTTCTGGAATTGAGCAAATGTGGGAGGACGGGGACATATTAATCCCCGACTATCAACGTGAGTTCGTATGGACGATGCGCCAATCAGCATTACTAATTGACTCATTTCTATGTGGATTGCCAGTTCCGCCGGTTTTTTTCTACATAGATGAAGATAATAAGAACTTAGTTATTGACGGGCAACAGCGGATATTAAGTGTAGTGTTTTTTTTCGAGGGTTACTTTGGAAAAGAAAGTACACAGGGAAAAAGACAAGTGTTTCGTTTGTCTGGCCTACCCGAGAATAGCCCATATTATAACCAACGATTTGAAGACCTTGACGAAGTTGACCAACGAAAACTAAAGCAGGCAGTATTAAGAGCTGTAAATATTCGGCAATTAAATCCGACTGGAGAAAGCACAAGCGCGTATCACATTTTCGAGCGGCTTAACACCGGCGGCACACCACTAAAACCACAAGAAATAAGAAACTGCGTGTTTCGCGGCGGGTTTAATAGGCTGTTAAAAGAGGCAAATAAAGATATTTACTGGAGAAAAATACTTGGGAAATCATATCTAGACAAACATCAAAAAGATGTCGAACTTCTTTTGAGAGTATTTTCGCTTGTTGGTGCATATGTTGAGTATGAAAAACCGATGAAGGAGTTTCTGAATAAGGCCATGAAAAAACACGACTCAGGCACAACTAGAAAGGCGACTAATTTTATGGATATTTTCGGTAAAGTCACAGAGATGGTGGTTGACTCACTAGGTGACAAGCCGTTTCATCTAAGGGGGCCGTTGAATGTCTCGGCACTTGATTCGGTTATGTGCGTATTGATAGAGCATAACAAAAAAATAGATATCCAGAATCTTGAAAACAACTATCGCAGATTATTAGAAGATGATGAGTTCGACGAATACACCAGAATAAACACAACTGACACGAAGACAGTTAGAAGCCGCATTAAAAAAGTCAAAGACTATCTCATAGGCTAGACTAGTGGCCTACATAGACCATTTCCAGCATGCGGACGATGTTGTAAATCATCTGACTAGCATAGTACCTACTATTGCAGATTCCTTGCTAAAGGCGAAATATGTAGGGTTTATTTCGGTTGTTGCTGTCACTGTTTACGAAATGGCAATAAAGGATATATTTATAGAGTTTGCTAACAAGAAACATAAAGTGCTGGGAAATTTTACAGAATCATACTTTGATCGAATAAATGGAAGGATAAAGTTAGTTATTATTAAGGATGAATATATAAAGAGATTCGGAATCAAGTACAAAACTAGATTTCAAAGGAAACTAGATGAGAGGGCTAAAAGCTATTTACAAGCCAATCACCGCGATATAGTTAACTCGTATAGCAACCTCATTACATGGAGAAATGATTTTGCACATAAAGGAACGGTAAACATAATGGCTACATATGAAGAAGTAGTTCAAGCATATGAGGACGGGAAAGAGGTGATTCATTGCCTTGCAACATGTGTGACGAGGTAAGGTGTCAATCACATGCACTCGGACATCAAAAAGCGTCGCTCGTTCCTCGTTCTGCTTTTTGCTATCGGTGATGTGAGGCGTGTATGCCGGGCATGGCACTTAACTAGTCAGATGAAAGTTCTGATACCAGGTAATCGCAGAGCCGAAGGTTAGCGAAAGGACAAGGGCGTTGTCGCGAGGTAAGGTCTGGAGGAAGGAATTCCGGGGACAGTATACTTAAATCACTTATCAGTCCCATTCTTTGGTTTGCCCCGCAGTTTAGAATATAGTGGCCTCGGACGTTGATTGAATGGTCGTGGCGGCTTTTGAAATAACAGTCGTTTGATGTCAAGGAGAATTAGGGTCAGACTCGATTTTTGAATTTATTTCTCGCGTTTTTCCACTCTCT
>ENA-ORDP01000144-ORDP01000144.1-marine-sediment-metagenome-genome-assembly--contig:-NODE-144-length-46568-cov-11.587492_pt1 | contig 46568 bp, 52 predicted proteins | sample MGYA00248627_ERZ508539 | MGnify/ENA primary metagenome ERZ508539 (study PRJEB26208, sample SAMN05571518) | marine sediment metagenome | biome: deep sea; feature: Hydrothermal vent; material...
AGCAGGGGACTGAAAATCCCCGTGTCGGCAGTTCGATTCTGTCCCTGGCCACCATATAATCAAGGACTTAGCGTCCTTTTGTTTCCTTCCGAATTTTCCTTGCGTGAGTTTTGCGTGAGGGCTGCTTTTAAGAAACACTCAGCCTGCGCAAAACCACCAGTTCCGGACGGTTCTCACCGCGTTTGCAAACACTGTTTGCCGCTTCTAACAGACGCGACAACTCAGCAGCCGAATAGTGCGTGGTGATCCTTCCTGACCGATGTCCTAACAAATCCTGTCGGTCTTCAAAACTCACCCCGGCAGCCCGTAAACGGCGACCGAACGTGTGCTTTAGATCATGCACCCGCACTTGCGGAAGGCCCACCGTATCTCTGGCACGCATCCATGCACTGTTCAACATGCGCCCTACCGGTTTGCCCTGGTATGTGAAAACATGGCTTGGATGTTTACCGCGCCGTGCTTCTACTACCGCTTGCGCCGCCTCCGATAGCGAGAAATCAGACGATGAAGGCAGAGGCTCATCCGATGACCCAAAACCGGCCTCTCAGTCGAAAATACAGCGCTATGGCCGGAAACGAGATCGTGATCGCGACAAATACCTGGATCGTAGGCGGTAATTCCGGGTATTCTCGATACATGGCTAACGCAGCTCCAACGAATGAAGGATCATTTATTTTGTCTACAACTCCGGAAATACTTCTTGCACTTCCAGTCAGCGAGGCATTGGCTGAAAGCGAGAAACCCGAATGTTGGAATTACGGTCAGGTCTTTTTTAAGCGAGCCAAGGAGGCCGAAGCAGGCGCAAATACCGAGGTTGCGACAGCCTGGCGGCTGTTGGGAGACCTATCCCAGGTTACACTGGAGCATAGTGACCCGAATGAGCCTTTCCGTCCGATAGTTATAACTGCCGATGGACGCTCTATTCTACCGAGTGATCTCGATGAAGTTACCGCCGGTGCAGTGCATCAACTTGGAAGGGTGATTGATGATGTAGAGTTGAGCGCAAGGCTTCTCGATATCACTTGGGTCTGCCTTCGCGACCCAGATGCTGCGCGACAAGCTGTCCAATGTTATATAAAAGCGGCAAAACGGCTATTTCGTCCTAAGGAATGGATTGACTACGCTTACCGCATTGAGCGAGCACTTCGCTTGTCGAGGCAGCTTAGAGATGAAGCCCTATCCGATACTATCTTAAGGGTGATCGAACAGAAAGTTCTCGACCTCGACGGAAGTGATCCTCTGTACATGACCGCTAACCTCATGGGATTGCTCCATGAATTTAGAAAAGGTGATCCTGACCTCATGAGCCAAGTTGCCAAGAAGGCGGCCAAGTCGGCAGAAGCGGAGAATGATTTTGACCGTGTGCGAGCGCATCTTAATAATCTCCTTGCGTGGCGACGTACAGCAGGTGACCAAAATGGTGAGAGAGATGCCGAGATTGCTATAGCCCACTCATACGAACAACAAGCTGATTGCCACTCTGGAAAAGGTGGAGAACTGTTAGCCGCAGAATTTTTGGAGCAGGCTCATGAAGCCTATCGCAATATTTCAGGAATGCACGTTAAGGTAGATGAAATCTACGAGCGGCTGCGTGAAGCACAGAAATATGCACGGGATTCATTACAAGAGATACGCACTGACAGTATAGATGTATCGGAAATAATTAAAGCTACACGGGAATGCGTGGCTGGCAAGCCATTCAGAGATGCGCTTCTGGCTCTTGCTACGATTACGCGACCAACAGATTTCAGCAAGGAAACTGTAAACGCACGGGAGCTGATGAAACAGTTCCCGTTCCAGAGCCTTTTCGGTGGCGCGAAAATTGATGATGACGGTCGAGTTATTGCACACAGGACTCCTGCGATCAGCGAGGACAAGAACCAGGCAGAACAGGCACTTTGGGAACGCGTAGTCGAGCAAGTCAGCTTGTCGTATCAAGTGATCGTACAGGCCCAAATTGTGCCCGCACTCAATCAATTGACTTTCGAGCACTCACCGTCACTTCGAGACATGCGAGACCTCGTTACTCATAACCCTTTCGTTCCTCCGGGGCACGAAGAGTTGTTCGCCAAAGCATTTATTGCTGGATTTCGATGGAATTTCCCAGAAGCTCTCTCAATCCTGATACCTCAGATGGAAAATTCGCTCCGGTACATGCTTGAACGAACTGGTGTCGAAGTGACCAAGCGTGACAAACATGGTTTGCAATCAGTCATTCAGATGGGAACCATCCTGGGTGATTGCAAAGACCAGTTGGAACAGATTATAGGGGAGAACCTTACCAAGGAGCTTAAGGTTCTGTTCAGCGACCAACACGGGCCTGATATACGCAACCGTGTAGCTCATGGTTTAATGGCGCATGACGAGTTCTTCAGCTATGCGGCGATCTATGCATGGTGGTTTATTCTCTACCTATGCATCAATCCCGTACATCGTCGCTTTCGGAAGGAGGAGAAACAAAGAGATAAAGAGGCGTCCACTTCGGAACAATCAGTTTAAAAGAGTCGTTCCTACTAGTAATGACCAAGAACGCTCATCCGCCTTGTTTTTTCACGATCAATGATGTGAGATTGAGAACCAATGGGGTCAGACACGATTGGTTGTTATAAAACATTGATACTGATTTGGCTTGCCGTTACTTGCCTGTCTGGAACCAAATGACTGTGATTGGGCTAAAATGCTCTACTTTCAAACTTCCTACTGGATAGCTTGGACGTGCCCCCTGCCACCGCAGCAGATCAATCGTGTCTGACCCTAATGGCACTTACTTAAGCTGATATAGTGCTTTCTAGTCCCTTCTCCCTCCGGGAGAAGGTTAGGATGAGGGAAGTAAAAGCTAGAAAAAAGTCAGTTTTGTTAATTTATCCCCTCACCCCAACCCTCTCCCAGAGGGAGAGGGGGCTTAAGTAAGTGCCATTCGTGTCTGACCCCATTGATTAAGTTCAAATCCTTTTATCCCTGTTTTACGTTGGTGCTAGAGCGAAGAATTAAATAATATTTGTGCAGGATCGCTAGCACCAACACGAAGTATGTCTATAACATCCTTTAGTTAAATCATCAAAACTGGGTAGACCAGCAAATGCACGGGATACACCAGCCCCGCAAAAGAAGACTACCTGACCCTCATCTCTTGCTGTTAGAAGATCATTTGGTATTGATGGTCCATTGGAAAAGAAGCGCATTATTGGGCCTCCATTGTCTAGGTTAAGTTATCTACGCAGAGGGAAGCTTTTTACCCTCTAACCTATCTTTGACCAGTTGTGCTAAAAACTCAGTGAAGGGAATAATATTTTGGTTGACGCTCGCTTCTTCGAGTGCTTCCATATAGGTATTGCGTAAATCTACAGGTGTAACTGTCCAGGGATAACCTCCTCCTGCGAGCATGGCGTTCATTAATAAACGACCGATTCGACCATTGCCATCCATGTAAGGATGGATGTAGACGAATATAAAATGGCCTAATACAACACGAACTGCTGGATTATCTTCTTCACTTAATAACTTAAAGAATGCAGGCATTAAGTCTCTAACAGCATCTTGATCTGGCGGTGTATGCATGGAACGGCGTATATATACTCTACTGTTACGATAACCAGCAAGATCAGTTTCCTTTATTAATCCAGCGGCAATTCCTGGAGAGAACATCTCTCGATACCATATGCGATGATTGTCATCCGCTACTGTACCTGGGTTTTGACCTTCCAATATATCTCGCAAGTTCTTTTTAACTGCCTGAAAGGCTTGCCAGTAACCACGGGCTGCCATCGCATTACGATGATTATTGTCGTCCTTGTTATTATCTGGGTTCCAATCGCCGCTTCTTACTCGTTCAATCAGTTCTTGATTGACTCGATAACCTTCAATAGACAAAGAATGGTAAGCATCTGAGGTGTAGGCATCCTCAACATCTTTTAGATATTTATCTAGATTTCTAATCTTTCCTGGTGATTTGGGGAAGTGATCAATAATGGGTTGTCGCATTGTGTGCCACATTAATTTTATGCGGTTGACGTAAGGAGAAGGCTCACGAAGCGGCATAGTGATAGGCAGTATATCCTTAAAGGGGTCGTTATCTTTCTCCCTTATGTCATATCCAGCAGATCGCATTGTATCGGCAGTTTCGTCAGCAATTTTATTATGCCCGATGTGACGGAACGCGCTGACAAGCCGACTAGCAATAGTGCTATGACCGCCCCTCAGGAGTGGTTCGAGTATATCCGAAGAATCTCTAATCATAGAAAGTGCCGCCCGTATATCCGTTGGATTTTGTTTATAAAATCTTGGTGAGCAGGCAACTAGAGCAGAGGGCAATGTAAACAGCTTGAGTCCATTATATATGGCGATATCATCCGTATCAGGGATCTTATGGCGGGATTCAAGTAGAGAAGTATCATGCGGAAAAGGTGTTACTTTATTTCTTGCCTTGGGTGCGCGAACAAAAAGTTGTTTGGGTACTGTCTGGTTGCCTGCATGTAGAGATAACGATTGTTCAGGCGAGAGGCACCAATCTTCTCCAAATCTTGTTTCTAGGTAAGCAGCACAGAAATCCCAGTAGGAGGCGTACCATGCTGTACTGTCTCCAGATACATCGTCTGGGCGAGAAGGGATATACCACCCTTTCATGACCTCCTGTATGAAGCCATTTTTTTGCAGGCGCTCTCGGTGGGTACGCGTTAAATCACGCGCACGTATAGCAACGATTCCCTTTTCCTGAAGTGCTTTCAGGATATCCAGAGATTGAGCTAATTTTTCTGAAGGGGTTGCCATGACATCTCCATTCCTAATACTGTACTTCGCGGGGTAAATATAGCTTATTACGTCCCGTTAATTATAGCTTATTCAGTTGTATCAAATATAGCTTATTCTGTCGAGCGAAAAATAGCTTATTATGCTGTGAATAGTAAATTGTGCGGCTAATTGAGAAGGGATTTGTAGGACAACAGAGTGTGAGTAAATGCTTCTCTAGAAATGTTTGAGTGTATCAATATTGTAGCGAAGTAACTTAAATTAGCCTGATTTGTGTAATATTTGAACAGAATTTTGGGGCAGGAAGTCATGGCGCTTAGGTTATGTATGCAACTAAACTATAATCCGAAACTAAATAGGAAATATAAATGGCTAATAAAGACCGGCTAGTCGATTCCGCTGGAATGCCAATTCCGTTTTCATGCGGAAATAAAAGATACCGCACCAACTTAAAAAAGGCATTAACCGTGGAACATCACCAACAAAAGGGAGTGTATTCACTAGCTCACTAGTAAGCCACTCATGTTCTTTGTGGCTAGAGCATGTAGTAGAAATTGGATCAGGCGATGAAGTCTATTGGCTCATGTGGTACGACAGCAATGGTACGCCAACCATCCCAATGAGCGGAGTCTTTGATAAAGATCAACTCTCAGAAATGACTAAACAATTGACTAAATTTGTTCCGTAAAGGCAGAATCTTTGTCTACAACACCTATCCATCAAATCCCCCAAATAATCAGATACGAAACAAGCAAACTGTCCAAGCAGGGCTATATTCCAACTAATTTCCTTGCGTGAGTTTTGCGTGAATCAGTTGTGCAAAGTCGTGCATTGTGGTGCAAATTGGGCAACGGGCGCACCGGCAACTTATTGATTGTTAAGGGATATAACCTTACCGCCTCGACTGAAAATCCCCGTGTCGGCAGTTCGATTCTGTCCCTGGCCACCATATTATCAAGGACTTAGCGTCCTTTTACTTCCTTCCGAATTTTCCTGCGAAACTTTGCGTGAGGGCTGTTTTTAAAGTATTTGGGGTGCCCATTAGCCCTTGTCTGGAAACAATCCCGGCATCCAGCGTGACGCCAGCCTTGCCGGGAAAGTGAGACATAAGGGCGTGCGCGTGCTCTTTGAGACTAGCACGCCGCTCTCAATCAGAGCCGCCACGACCCGCCGGGCTTGGCGGTCACTTGTTCCCAGGATGCCAGACACATCGCCACGTGGGAGTTCACCCCGGTACAGAATTGCCTCCAGGATACTCCCGGCCTTGGGTGGCAATTTATCGGCGCGAATTTCTTCCTCTGCCCATAGAAGAATACGATCACGCAACCGATCCGGCTGCACTAATTCCTCCATAAACTTCACCTGATCTAAACACGTTTCGAGAAAGAAACGTGTAAAGGATGCCAGTTCTTCTTCGCTCAGATTGCCTCTCCCATCAAGATCGTTACGTCGTGGTAGGTCACATTGGGCAAGATGGCCTTTGTATGACTGCGCGTTCCGGGCAAGACCACGCGCAATTGACCAAACGCCGCCGGTATCGAGCGCCTCAAGCAACATTGCGTAGGACATTAACCGTGCGACACGGCCATTGCCGTCCAGGAACGGGTGAACCCAAAGCAGCCGGTGATGGGCGGCTGCGGCAGCGATGATTGTTTCTGCTTTTCCAAGGCCGCTGTAAACGCGCTCAAACTGACCTAGAAATCGTGGTACAGCACCAGGGCTTATTGGTACATGCTGGCCAACTTTAACATCACGCTGGCGCAATCTTTCGGGAACAACTTTCATGCGCTCACCCGTATCGGGATTTTCTATCCAAAGCATTTCATCGGGTAGTAGTTCTCCAAATCGCTTATGAATTTCACAAATTCCCTCCAGGCTTGCGGTCCTGCCACGAAGTCCACCTTCCTCAATCCAGCGCTGAACGGCAATATGGGCCTTGGCTTCAAGCTGAAGGTTGCGTTTCTCGGTGTTGGTGCTGTAATCGTTCCTAAGTGCACGCTCAATATCAATCGGATGGGTATCGTGGCCCTCAATCAAGTTACTGTAGTAACAGTTCATCGCCCGAACCAGATCGGCCAAGGCCGTTAGCACCCCCTCTGGAAGGCTCCGGCGAAAACCCGCTGAATGCGCCGCCAATTCGACCGCAAGGTCGGCCAGATCCCCACGATGGCGAGAGCTTTCCGAGATCAGCAGGGGTTCCATTATGGACACCTGCTCACCTTTATCGGGGGCCGATAATATGTCCGCTTCTATGTCCGGTTCAAAATCACTCATGATATGATTAATATCATAGTCTTGGGGCTATGTTAAGCCATTATTATGCCATTTATATGGCCGGTTTATAGTCCACTTCCAAAAATAGCGTTTCCCGTGTTTTCCGGGGCTACTATTTGCCCTCCTATCCTCACAGGTAAATAGCAGCCGAATAGTGCGTGGTGATCCTTCCCTAACCCATGAGGCTACAGTCCGCACACCGGTAGGGCCTGAGCCCTCGTGCGGTCCTCGCATCGCCCTGGGCAGGGCTTATTGTTAACGTCTCAAGCCAAGCAGTAAGGTTATAAATATGTGCTTGACAACATATGTACTCTAAGACATAATTAGATATGAGCTGGGGTGTTCTGTTTAACGATGCCTTTATGCGGATGATGGCGTCTGGCGCGTTACGTTTGCTTTCGACCCAAAGCGCAAAGCCGTTCTTTTGGTATGTGGTGATAAATCAGGAGGTGGTGAAAAACGGTTTTATAAACGGTTAATCAAGAAGGCGGATGAACGCTTTGATAACCATCTGAGCAGGCTGCCTAAGAAGAGCGGAAAGTGAACGGAGAAACATGATGACGACTTCATTGCATGACAAAACGAAATCCGTGGGAAGCAAGCGCCGCAAGAAAATAAAAACGCGCGTGCAGGAGCTTGTTGCGGAAGAGTTGGCTTTGCGCGAGTTGCGTAAGGCCCATCACCGTACGCAAGCCAGTATGGCCAAACAGTTGGGCATCAGTCAGGACGGGGTGTCGCGGCTTGAGCAAAGAAGCGATCTCTTGCTGTCAACCTTGCGTAATTATGTCGAGGCAATGGGCGGTGGTCTTCGTTTGATTGCTGAGTTTCCAGACCAGCCCCCTGTCATGCTAAGCGGGTTTTCCGATATTGGTGATGATCACCCGGCGCGGCGCTAAGGGAGTGCTTATAAAAAGGCCGTAACACAGAGAACCAATGGGGTCAGACACGAATGGCACTTACTTAAGCCCCCTCTCCCTCCGGGAGCACCCCTAGGGCATAAAAGGGTTGGGGTGAGGGGACGGATAAAATAACAAAACCTGCTTTTTTCTAGCTTTTACTTCCCTCATCCTAACCTTCTCCCTGAGGGAGGAAGGGACTAAAAAGCACTAAATCAGCTTAAGTAAGCGCCATTCTGGTCAGACACGATTGGTTGTTATGAAACAGTGATACTGATTTGGTTTGCCGTTACTTTCACGTCTGGAGCCAAATGTCTGTGATTAGGCTGAAATACTCTACTTTCACGCTTCCTACTGGATAGCTTGGACTTGCCCCCTGCCACCGCAGCAGAGCAAATAAACTATGATTGGGTGCTGTTTATGGCGTTGTTTCTCCTGCAAGCTCAATTTTCATTAAGTGCTGCTCAATTGTTTCAATCATATGGCCTGATAATGTCAGATTATTTCGTTCATTTTCCCATATATACATGAATTTTTCCGTAGTATCCATACCCGTATCCAGGACAAGCTTTTCAGGCAACCGTGCCTTCGCGGCAAAGCGTGTCAGCGTATCGATTGATAGGTCGGTCATGCTCTTTGATTTGAGGAAATTCAGCGCCATGTTTTTATCGTCGATATAGGCAATCGTGGAGACAAAATCATAGCCTGGGGAAAGAACTGCATGTCGCCGATCAGGATAGATCAGGCTCCAGTTTTTGAGATGCATATCCGCGTTGCCGATGAGTGTGTTAAAAACCAAACGGCGAATGAATTCTTCAATGCCCTTCGCTCCGATTTCCGCCCATAGCACTTCGGCAATGTTACGATAGCTTGCACGATCATATTTCTTTTCCGGATAGACGCCGAACACTTGCGCAAAGTCCTCAATATGGATTACTTCGCCATCATCCGTTCGATCAAAACGTTTGACGGCCAGCGCGGACCCTTTTAATCGCCCTATACCGTCCGGCAGCCCGGCTATAGAATCCAGATCTACGAGCTGGACTTCCGGCACGTCGATACCGGTCATGCGCGCCAGAGACATCATGGCGAATTCGTTTTCCGGCACGGCATCGAATTTCATGGAAGGAAGTTTTATGATCCAGGAGCCACCAACACCCTCCGCTGGAATGGTGAGACCACCCGTTGCCTCCATCACGGCGGAGAATTTGAGCTGAACGCCTGCAAGCGAAAACCGGAGGGCCGTTTGCGGACCATCACGACCCTGTTTGCCACCGCCATTGTCCCCAGGCGGCCATGCCCCATGCTCATCGGGCTCAATGGTAATACCTCCGGGCAGGTCGCGCCCTAGTACCCAGAGAAGAAAGAATTCACGCTTCCCATTCACACCTGCGCGCCCTGCCAAATAGTCACGCATCGAACCTTCCGGAAGAAGGTTTGAAAAAAATGGCGGTACGCGTATTCGGGTAGGGCGGATATCTGTAATCAACTCCCCCATCTGGTCTTTGAACGACAAACTCAATATCGGCCGGTTAGGATCATCAATATAGTCTTGCGAAAAAACGAATAGTATTCGCTCTCCCGGTAACAACGTCAGTGTGCCAATCTTCCGTCCATACAACAGCACACGGAGAATGGTGATGTCAGGCACCGTCACTCTCGTCATCTAGCTGATAAATAGGTCGTTGTGTTTCATATTCTTCGGCTGTTCTGCCGGTTTGCTTTACCAGGCTACTCACGGCGGGAACGAGCTGGCGCGGAACAAGCATGACTTCAAGGTCGAGCGCGCGCGCAATTTCGATCAGGTTGGACGTGCGTAGATCGACCGCGCCGCTCTCGACCCTGGAAAGGCGGCTCTGAGGTACACCAATTTCCCGGCTAAAGGCGCGCTGGCTTAGCTCTTTTTTCTCTCGCGCTGCTTTTAGAGCATCCGTAAGGGGTTGGATTGAATGTTCCATGGAGTGATACCTAAATAGTTATCAATATAGTTAACTGACAACTTATTGCATATCGTAATCGCTGTCAACAAACTATATACTATTATATATCATTTAAGTAGAGTGATATTCAAACGAGTATAACGCGATTATTAGCTTATTGTGTTCCACGGATATTAGCTTTTACTGCTGTACCATCCCCACATGGCCGCATTCTGGTCGCATGCAGCTTCACCGGAACCCTGCGCCGAGGAATCGCCCCCGTGTCGGCAGTTCGATCTGTCCCTGGCCACCATTCTACCGTACGCTGGCATCTTCCAGATGCGGTCATAGACGACGCATGAAACACCAATGTAAAACGAAAGATGGACGGGGGCTATTCCGGGGACATAATGAAATTCCTTGTCCCGCTTTTCTAATTAAATACTGTCCCCAGAATCCGTGCCCAGAACCCGGTGCGGCACAACCCTAGATCGCTTTGAAGTATGCCTCGGCGCCACCTTTCATGAAATAGTAGTCCTTGACCTTCATGGCACGGAGGCGGTATTCCAGCCAACGAACCTGTTTGCCTACGTTGTCGTAGATCAACAGGGTTTTCTGTTCCTTCTTGGCTTGTTCGATCAGCAATCTCAATTTTTCTGAATCTTCCAGGCTTGCCCATTTCTCATCGAAGGGAAACAGGCCTATCGAGGCACGTTGTATACGACTGCGAACATCAATCACTGCGTACTTACCCGTTTCTGCCCACCGCTTAAACTCCTTGGGTTTAATTAGTCGCGTCTTAAATTCCTTTTTACTGATAAGCCGAGAGGGGTCGATGGGACTTTTCCCCAACAATACCGTACGCTTAGGTTCGGCCCTGGCCCAATCGAAAATCCCCGCATCGAATGAAAAGACATCGCCAACACCGAATACCTGTGCCTTTCGAACGGCCTTATAGGACTTAAAACACGTGTGTCCATTGCAGTAGAAGATAATTGGATGAAAACTCTTTTGGCGCAGCGCTCTCACCTTCTTTACGAATCCGGTATGTGCAATGGGAATATTGGTGGAGCCCTTTATATGAATTGTTGCATACTCATAGGGTGATCGGACATCAACGATGTGTGTCTCTTGGGGCATGCCTTTTAGCTGACCAAGAGTGACAATCTCCACATCCGGGTATAACTTCCGGCCTGGAAATTCCTCTGCCGCCATCGCAGTGGTCACAAATGGAACTAACACAATTATAAGGAGTTGTCTTACAAGACTGTGCATTGGAAGAATCCTCACTAAATTGGCCAACAAACGTGGTGTTCACCGAACTACCACCTCGCGCAAAGTATAGACCACCTTAATCAGTTAACCAAACAGATGCAATAATCTCTCCTTTTCCAATGAAATTTACCGCCCATGTCTGTAGGTTTCTGGGAATGCACCAATTGGGGAAGTCGACTACAGGCGCCCTGTGAAGCGGTTTAAGTGCCAATCAGGCCTGAATGGCACTTTCGGCAGAGACCATGTGAAGACTCGAAGTGGCCCTGGAGTACCTCAACACTCGCAATCAGGATATTGTGGGTATTTCTCACACCATACCCAAGCATAGTGACGTTTCAATAAACTTATTATTAAGATCGTCAAATGAAGCTGAAGAAATTACGGAGCAACAAAGGACATATTCTCGCAAGACAATTATACTTTTCCAAGATTCGACCTAATTAGGTGGTCGCGAATACAACCGTATTACGGTGCAAACATTAATCGGCATCATGCAAACACATGCCACCGTAGATAACCGACAAATCCAGGCCATCTACCAGGAACTGCACCAGTACGCACACTCACCGGAGAACTTTACGCCCGAGGTCCGTCATGCGATCAACGACATGCCGACACGCTTTCCTCAACTCAGCAGAGCGCTCGTCTAGGGCAACATGCGCGTGATAAGCGATCTGCCGGGCAAAAACAATGGGGACGATGGTTTTGGCGGTGGCGGACGCAGCACCACTGAACTGACCGCCTTACTTGAACAAGCCCGGAATCACGTTGTGATCCAGTCACCCTATCTGGTGCTAACCGATGAAGCAAACGCCCTCTTTGAGAAACTTATCCAACGCGGTGTCACCATTCAAGTCAGCACGAACTTCCTTGCCTCAACAGATAATCTGCCGACCTCCGGCGGCTACCGTGCACACCGCAAATCGTTGTTGAAGATGGGACTCAATATCTACGAATACAAACCGCATGCGGAGAATCAGAAACAACTCATGCATAGGGCACAGGTGATGAATTGGCTGCTGACTTAGACTTGGTGCCCATGCCTAGCCTTCGCCTTTCAGATATTTATTAAGCTCATCTACGGAAATCTCACCGAGCATGTCATAAAGAATTTTCTTTTCACCGGCACCGCGCATTTCGAGCTTCAGAAACGGGCCTGCCTCCAGGAATACGGTCATGGCAGTACGCCCACTTTGGGCCTCTATGATGCCGGTATGATCACCGACGCGAAAACTCTCCGCATTGGGATTGCTGCGCTGCGCCATGGTGGCAATCTGACTAAACGCACCGAGCCCGGCACCTACAGTGGTGATAGAGACCTTCACAGTGGTGTTGCCTTTCTTGTAATCCCGTTCTACTGCCATCATGCCGAGTACGGCAGTCGACTTGACGGGCTTACCTTTAAATCCGGCAAGTTCGTCCTTTAGGTATGTCAACAAACGCTGAATATGGAGCTTATCAATGTCTTTTTTTGCCCAGTCCAATTCTTTGTTCGCCTTGACATAGTTCCCTTTTTCAACATACTCCATCGCCTTGTCGAAGGCTTTTTTTACATTTTTTACCGTATTAGTATCCGCACTTAGCCGGGTCTGCATTGAAAATATCAGAATAAAAAGTGACAGAAAGAAAAATAATTTTTTCATAATTACGTTACTCCATATATCCAGTTAGGCCATTTTTATATATCGAAATCAGGCGATAAGCTTTTTGGGAACCTATTAAATAATGCTCAGCCGCCAAGAGGCCAGACTGAAACTGTTAATTTCAAATAAATGCTTTTTTCTTGGCGCCTTGGCGGTTCAAGTTCAATTGATCATAATTCCCTTAGCTATGCACTTGTATTTCGCGTACAAAATTCTACCATGCATGAGTAAAATAACTCATTACTTCCATGTAAATGGTTGTACAGAATGATATCAGAAAACGAGCAAATCACCGGGTGGCAAAAGCACCGCATCCGACCACCCAAATCTAGCCAAAGGTGCTTGGGTCCTGAGGACCCCCACCATCACCCTCGAAAGATGTGCCTATTTGGCAGGAAAATAACAAATTTTCGTCTAATCGCATGAATCGGCCCGACTCATGCCAGCTAAGATCTTCTTTTTGTTAGATTTTTTATTGACGATGGGAAATGTGAGTCCATACTTAGTCTACACGCCCATGACCCATTCCCCTGCTATGAGCTCAATCGCAACCGTCCGTGGACCTGCGGATATGTCCTTTATTTTGGGGGACCTCGATCTGAGCCTTGAAGATGCGGCGGAAATTGCCAATGCGTGGAAACACCGGACCAAGACTCTCAGTTACCAATCCACTCAGAACCTATATGATGAGAGGGATAATCTCCTGGTTGCTGCAAATACAGCCATTACAGCAGACAAGGCCTCTGAACTATTACAATCAAGCGCCCTTGCCACACTAGACAACACTTCAACTCTTTGTGACCAGATTCGCAATGCGATGCTGGTGCATCAACTCATCGCTCTCTATTCGGCAGTGCTGTCATTTGAACAGCCAGACTTTGCACCACTTATATTCTTAATCAAACGATGCATTAGCGAGCTGCCCTCAGAGAACAGATTATTTGAATGGTTGGTAGATCTGCGCAATTGTGTAATCACCGAGGATGAGGCCCTAAGAAAATTGGGTGTCTCAACCTTACGCGCAGCCTATCTGGCGGCCTGTCTTGGTCGACGCACTGGCTTGACCACAGAGGGTTTGCAAGACGTCTTTGCTACTGCCCTGTTCGCCGATTTGGGAATGTTGTTTATTCACCCAGACACTCTTGAGAAAAAAATTCTGACGCAAAACGATTTCAGACAAGTGCGCACGCATCCGATAATCAGCCAACGTATCTTGGCAGAATCCAGCAGTTTCTCTCCCTACATCATGTCCGGCGTACTTCATCACCATCGCAATCTGGATGGCACCGGTTACCCTGAAGATGAGGATGAACCCAATGACTATGCACGAATTGCCAACATCGTCAGCACCTATACGGCGATGCGATGGCGCAGCCTGCCAACCCGGCAAATACTACGTGCCCTGATTCTAAGCAGCCGTTCTTTGGAATCGACCGGCGGCCCATCGGCAAAATGTGATCCTACCTACGTCGACGCACTTAATGTTATGCACATGGAAGATGAATTACTTGAAAAAGAAAAGCGGCAAATGACCGCGAGTGTAAACACGATCCAGGGCTATCAATTTGAAATATTCGAAGATCGCGATAGCCTTGCTGCCTACCTCTCCAAAATAATCGAGATATCCAGTATCCTGAGTACAGCGTATGCCCATCTGTCTAAATTTTTTCACACTGGCCGTCAAAGTGACCCTGAACTCAAGGAATTCATGAAGGCCTTCGACCACCTAACGATGCTACCACGAGTATTAAGAATTTCCGAAAACACCAACTTTGATACTCACCTTTCTAATACCGACACCTTGGGCGAAATCGAACATGATGCCCTGAGTGTTTATAGGGAGATGATGCGTGCGCGTACCGCAGTTAACCGCCCCCTGGATACATTACGTGACCGATATGTGGATGCCTCATTCCGGCGAGTACGCAGCACTTATTCGGCAGCCATTCATGAACTAAAAGACATCAAAAGCTTTATGAAAAAAGGTGTCGATACAGAAGCACAGTAGAGCTTGGCGTCTCTGCGAGAACCCATTATTATACCGTCATGGATCGCACCGTCCCTCAGACCCCGAAATGTCCCCAGGCAACTGCTAACGCTAGCTACCCACTATCACCTAAGCAGTTCGTGGATCGTCTCAATACGCTTACCTCATCTGTCCAGGCAGTTGAACGACGTTGATGTCGTCCCAAAGCTGGACAACCGTGAGTATCTTATTACATAAATTCCCGACTTGATCGAAATGAAACAGCGAGCCAATTGCCCTCAAGATATCCTGGACATAGAGCAGCTTGAGGCCATTCAACAACAATCGAACAAACAGAACTCAATAATCGTTTGTTCCAGCTCATCTGCCGAAGTGAAAACACCTCGTCTAAGTTGCTTGTCTGTTAGCACACCAAAAAATCGTTCGACCAGGTTCAGCCATGATGAACTGGTCGGTATGACATGCAGGTATACACGTTTATTCCGTTGCTCTTGTGGTATTGCACTCCCGGTATTCTCTGGTTCCCACGCTCCCGCGTGGGAACCCATAGCCCTGCCCTACCGAGCCAAACATATGCATTCCCACGCGGGAGCGTGGGAACAAGGTGCTAAAACGATTAATATATGATTAATTACTCTGGATCCCTGCTCTACTTTAAGAGACACCTATCTACCCAGAGCCTGGGCATAGGCTGATTCCGATATGGCATTCCAGGCATCGTTACTGACACGAAATTTGTTATAGGCCTCATAGACCTTTTTAAATTCTGCATTTTTGGCCGCCTCTTCATCAAGGGCCTCGGTCGCCAACTTGCGTAGGGCATCCAGAACCTCTTGGGGAAACCGGTAGACCTCAACATTGTATTGGTTCTTGAGCGTCTCCAGGGCAGTCAGATTCTTGGTCTCAAACTCGGAAAACATTAAGAGACTCGCACTACGTGCCGCAGTCTCAACAATAAGTTTGAGATCATCGGGCAGTCCTTGCCAAGCCTTGTCATTGATGATCAACTCCAGAGCAGTACCCGGTTCGTGCCAACCGGGGTAATAATAAAACTTGGCGGCCCGATACAGACCCAGGCGCAAATCATGGAATGGACCCACCCACTCGGTGGCGTCAATGGTGCCTCGCTCCAGGGCAGTATAGATTTCACTGCCGGCCAACAGCACTGGTGTACCACCGGCCTTGGCCAGGACCTTGCCCCCCAAACCAGGGATACGCATCTTGAGGCCTTCCAAATCTTTAATGGATTGAATTTTTTTGTTAAACCAACCCCCCATCTGCACACCGGTATTGCCCATGGGAAAAGGCACCAGATTGTAGGGCTTGTAGATCTCTCTCCACAGCTCGAGCCCACCGCCACCATAGAACCAGGCATTCATACCCTGGGCATTCATACCAAAGGGTACTGCGGTAAAAAATTGCGCCGCTGGAATTTTGCCGGCCCAGTAGTAGGCCGCACCGTGCCCCATTTCTACCGTGCCCTGGGATACCGCATCAAAGGCTTGTAACGGTGGCACCAATTGCCCACCGGCATAGACTTTGATGTTGAGTCGGCCACCGGACATGATTTTGACCTCTTCGGCAAATCGCTCCACCCCTTCCTGGAAGATGGGAAAATTGGGTGGCCAGGTCGTCACCATGCGCCAATTGAAGATCTTGGCCACCTCGGCAGCAGCGGTCTTCTGGTCTGATACTTCCTGCTTATCATCGGAGTCACAGGCGCTTAAGCCAACAACAAACAGAGCGGCAACCAGCCATAGAATCTTGTTAATTTTCATTATTTTTCCCTTACAGAGTTATTCGGAGGATCTCTCTCAAATATCGTATTCGCCATAACCGGGGTAGCCATCACCCTTATTGAGAGCCACATTTTACCCTTAATTTAATGGAAACTCATCGTCCAGGGTCAGCCTGACACGCTTCCATGGCGTGTTCGCCCCTTTATACCCTTAGCGACTGTGGACTTTAGGGAAAGGGGCTTTTATTCTCCTTATACTTTAATCAAGGCTGTTGAGGGTTTTGACGGGATAGCAATCAAAATGCCCGCTACTATCGACAGCAATGCCGCAGTGAGTGTTACCTGATTGGCGCTCACACCTGCCTCTGCAAGTTTTCTGGTCAAAGGCCTGAGCAAACCCTGAAACTTCGGTTTCAAATCATAAATTGATGCCATTTTTATTTTCCCTTTTCCCGCCTCTTGAGCAAGCTCACTGTGAAGCACAAAATGTCCGTCATCCTAACATCGCCCTTACCACCGCATTCCAACCCAGGGCCAGATTCCTGCGGTTGTAACCCCCACCCCCCATGGCCAACAGGCGTCCGTCGCAAAACTCATCGGCAATCTTACACAATTGTCTTGTCGTGTGTGCATGGGCCTGGGGACTGAAACACATATGGGTGATGGGGTCATCTTTAATGCTGTCGGCACCAGCCTGCAGTAAAATGATTTCGGGCTTGGCGGCACGCACAAACTCTTCAAGCCGTGGCCACACCCGATGGAAGGCCTCGTCATCGCTACCGGGCTCCATGGGAATATTGAGCTTGGTGCCTGTGGCCTTGCCCTTGCCGGTCTCATGGGCAAAACCGGTACCGGGATAGAGATAATGACCATCTTCATGGATATCGGCAAAGATCAAATCCGGGTCCTCTTCAAAAGCGTAAAACACACCATCACCGTGGTGGGCATCGATGTCCACATAGGCCACGCGCTGGACACCAAACTCCGTCCGCAGAGTTTCGATCAACACACCGACGTCGTTGAAGACGCAAAACCCTGCGGCGCTATCGCGTCGCGCATGATGTAGACCGGCAATAGGCACAAAGACGCGGGGGGTCTTGCCAGACATGATGGCATCCAGGGCGTCCAGGTCAGAGCCCACCACAAATGACGCAGCCTCAAACGCTCCCCTGAAGGCCGGGGTATCACCACGGTCCAAATATCCTTCACCGCTGACAGACTGTTGTATGACCCGATCAATATATTCGGCGGTATGAAATCTCGCGATCTGTGATCGTTGAGCACTGACCGGGGCACCGATACAGACCTTCTTGTCCAAACCCTCTTTGACGGTTTGTTTCCAAAAGGCGTAAATGCGGTCCGGCCCAAACGGATGGTTCTGACCAAACCCATAACGGCCCAGGTCATTGCCAAAGTAGATGCCGACCGCCATGGGGCTCTACTTATTTCGCAACCTGGCTATTTCACGCAGCGCCAGGCACGCACTTTGATATTCTCATCGGGGTTTAGATACCAGCGTGAACCTATGGTCAGCTTGGTCTCCTTACGGTCAGGTTTCTTTTTCCAATAGGCCGGTAGCACAGACTTGTCCTTGCAATCCTTTTCGGCATAGACACTACAATGGGTAAAGTCGATGACCGCAATTCGATGAACCTTGCGCGTACCCGAAGTGTTATGGCAACCTGGCTTATCGTCATTACGCATGAATACCTGGCGCTTCAGTCCACCATGCTTGGTCAATTTATAAAACCTGATCTCAGCCTGGGCGACCGCGCCCATGGCCATCAGCAGGCAGGCAAGTGCGCCTATCACCGCGCTACGTCCCAACACTGTGAACAAATTCATTGAATAATACCTCTACAATCCATAATAATACACACACCCCATCCGGCCTATTGGAACACGGTTCGGTAGCTGCAATAAGTGGCGATAAAGTAAATAGGGAAAAATAAAACCAGGCCCAGGAAAAAGGGCAATGCCGCCACAATAAAGAACACGGCACTTATAGTAAAAAATATAAACAGCAGGGACAACCAGTTTCTCAGTGCGGCCTTGAAACTCGTAACCAATGCCGCAAACGGGTCCATGCCGCGCAACATCACCAAAGCTGGAGAGTAGAATGTCGCCATGGCGCCCGCCATCCACAAACTCAGGACCACAAAGGTGCCAATAAGAAACGGTACGGAATTGACCATCTGTAATAACGATTCTGGATCAATGTTTTTTAGATCAAACCCACTCTCGGAAAACGCATCAATGAAAATACCGACAAAGAAAAATGCCATGACCATGGAGATCACCATCCACATGCCCAACGTGATAGCCCCCAATATAATCATGGGAGAGGTCTTGGTGTCATCGGTGAATGCTTTAAATAAGTAGGCCAGATCCAGCTTGCGGCCCAATTCTACCTCACGAGCCGCAAACATCATGCCACCTAGCAGGGCGGGTGATATCAACGTGGTCACCACACCACCTATAAACGGCACGCCCATGGCCAGTACCAGGATAACGAGCAAATAGATCAGGGCCAAGGCGATCCACATCCCTGGGTTGCGGGCAAACAACACCCAGGCACAGACATACCATCCCCATCCATCGTGGGCCTTAGCGGTGTTAATCATGTAGTATCACGCGGTTATGCTCCCGGCCAAAGCCGGAGCCACCACCCTACGAACGCCATTGTGTTACCAGCGATTTATAACCCACATGGGGATGAAGACACGCGGATCCAATTCGCTGCGGCGTCTTTCAAAATTGCCGTCTCCATCACGGTCAATCAGGTAGTAGGGTGGCGCATTCTTGATGGTGACCTTGATCATATAGAGTCGGCCGCGGATCCGGTATTCCTCAATCTTACGGTCATCTTCGGTCTTAATGGTCACCACCGGACCTTCCTCCTGTAACACCGCCCCATCGGTATCATCCGCCTTGATAACTTTGGGTGCCGGTGGTGGTGGCGGTATATCAGGCATTTTCTGCAACTTTTGTTCGGCCTGGACCATCGCGACAGGCGCCATCAGACTTATGGCAATCACTAGAAAATTAACTCGCATAAACATTGCCTCTATTGTCTTGGTCGGGACTATCGCCGCCCAACCTATAGATTTAACTGAATCTCGGCTTCTTCCTCCGAGGGTTCAAAACCACGATACTCATAATACCTGAAAATAGCATCCACCACGTCTTCGGGGCGCTCTAACATCACGAACAAATCCAGATCAGCTTCATCGATGACCTTTTCAGGGACCAGTTTGCCTTGAAACCAGCCTATCAAACCCGCCCAAAACTCAGGATGCACCAAGATAATGGGGATACGGCGGCTCTTGCCAGTCTGCACCAGAGTCAATATCTCCGCCAGTTCATCCAAGGTACCGAACCCACCGGGCAACACGACATAGGCCGAGGCATATTTAACAAAACTCACCTTACGGGCAAAAAAGTGCCTGAACACCAAACTAATATCTTGGTATCGGTTAGCCACTTCCTCGTGGGGCAGGACAATATTCAGCCCCACACTGGGGGATTTGCCGTTGAAAGCGCCTTTATTGGCCGCCTCCATGATCCCCGGCCCACCGCCGCTGACCACCGCAAAACCCGCATCGGACAGGCGCCTGGCAATATCTTCGGCCAATCGGTAATAAGGATGATCGGGCGAGGTCCGGGCAGACCCGAATATACTGACCGACGGACTAATACAGGCCAAGCGCTCGAATCCTTCGACGAATTCGGCCATGATCTGGAATATCTTCCACGACTCCCGGGACAAGACCCGGGACGGCATGGAAAAAGAGCGGGGGTTACCCGGCTTGCTACCTTCATCACTCATATAAAGTAGTATGGGCACAAATCACTCATAAGCCAAATCGGGGCCGCCCACACCATGACAAAACAAAAACCCCTCATCCTGGTGGACGGCTCGTCCTACCTTTATCGGGCCTTTCATGCCATGCCCAACCTGCTCACTTCGCACGGTGAACCCACCGGGGCGGTATACGGCGTCACCAATATGTTGCGCAAACTGGTGAATGACTATGAGCCCGATGAAATGGTGGTCATATTTGACGCCAAGGGCAAGACCTTTCGCCATGACATGTATGCCCAGTACAAGGCCAATCGACCCCCAATGCCCGACGACCTGCGCGGTCAGATTCAGCCCATCCACGATATCGTCACTGCCATGGGTCTGCCCATGCTGATCATTGAGGGGGTAGAGGCCGATGATGTCATTGGCACCCTCGCCAATGATGCCGCCCAAGACAAAACAGACGTCCTGATTTCCACCGGAGACAAAGACCTGGCCCAACTTGTAACCCAGCACATCCACCTCATCAACACCATGACCGACACCCTGAGCGACCCCGACGGTGTGATAGAAAAATTCGGCGTACCGGCCGGAGCCATCGTTGATTACCTCACCCTTATCGGCGACAAGGTGGACAACATCCCCGGTGTGCCCAAGGTGGGGCCCAAAACTGCGGTTAAATGGCTGGGGGAATATGGCTCTCTCGACGGGATTATAAAAAATGCCGGCAAGATCCCTGGCAAGGTGGGGGAAAACCTGCGTGACAGCATGGATCAACTGCCCTTATCTCGTGAACTGGTGACCATTAAGCGCGACGTCAAGCTGGATGACTCGGCACGGGATTTTAAGCGCAGACCACCGGACCGGGATCGTCTGCGGGAGCTGTTTGCCCGGTTGGAGTTTAAGAATTGGCTGGCGGCCCTGGGAGGAAGGTCCGGCGATAGCGGTGAGCAACGAGACGGGACGATGCCCGAACCGGGGGCCGCCAACTACGAAACAGTGCTGGACGAAAAAACTCTCGACGCTTGGTTAATACGCCTCAAAAAGGCAACCCTGTTCGCCTTCGACACCGAGACCACTGACCTCAACACCATGAATGCACAACTGGTGGGGCTCTCGTTCAGCGACCAAACCGGGACCGCCGCCTATGTCCCCCTGGCCCATGACTACCCCGGCGCACCAGAGCAACTGGATCGGGACACCGTGCTAAAAAAGATCAAGCCCATCCTCGAAGACCCGAAACAACATAAGGTCGGCCAGAACTTAAAATACGATATGTCGGTGCTGGCCAATTACGGTATCACCCTGAACGGCATCGCGTACGACACCATGCTGGAATCCTATGTGCTCGATAGCACCGCCTCCCGCCATGATATGGATAGCCTGGCCTTAAAATATTTAGGACATAAAACGATTAAATACGACGAAGTTACCGGCAAGGGTAAAAACAGGATCAATTTTAGTGAGGTCCCCCTGGAACAGGCCGGCCCCTATGCCGCCGAAGACGCCGACATCACCCTGCGCCTGCACCAGACTCTATGGCCACGGCTGAATGATACCCCGACACTGAGCAAATTGTTTAACGATATTGAGATGCCCCTGATATCGGTGTTGTCGCGGATAGAACGCAATGGAGTGAAGATCGACGTCGCCATGCTGCGCAAGCAAAGCGGGGAGTTGGCCAAACGCATGCAGGAGATCGAACTTGAAGCCTATGAACATGCCGGCCAACCCTTCAACATGGGTTCGCCTAAACAGATTCAGGAGATTCTCTTCGATAAACTAGAACTCCCGGTACTACAAAAGACCCCCAAGGGTGCCCCCTCCACCGCCGAAGGGGTATTGCAAGAACTGGCCCTGGACTATCCCCTGCCCCAGTTGATCCTGGAACACCGGAGCATGGCCAAACTCAAGTCCACCTATACCGACAAACTGCCCGAGATGGTCAACGCCCGCACCGGGCGAGTACACACCTCCTACCACCAGGCAGTAGCGGCCACCGGAAGACTGTCTTCGTCCGACCCCAATTTACAGAACATCCCGGTACGCACCGAAGAAGGCCGACGCATTCGCCAGGCCTTTGTGCCGGAAAAGGGTTTCAAGATACTGGCCGCAGATTATTCCCAGATTGAACTGCGCATCATGGCCCACCTGTCTGCTGATGACAGCTTACTAAAGGCCTTTGCCGAGGGCCTGGACGTCCACCGGGCCACCGCCGCCGAGGTATTTGGCTGCGAGCCGGAAGCGGTAAGCTCAGACCAAAGACGCACCGCCAAGGCCATCAATTTTGGTCTCATCTACGGCATGTCGGCCTTTGGTCTGGCCAAACAACTCAAGATCGACCGCGCCAGCGCCCAGGAATATGTAAAGCTCTATTTTGACCGCTATCCGGGTGTACAAAAATTTATGGATCATATGCGCGAAACGGCCCGTGACCAGGGCTATGTCGAGACCGTATTCGGGCGCAGGCTCTATGTCCCGGAGATCAAGGCCAGTAACCAGGCCCGCCGCCAATACGCGGAACGCACCGCCATCAACGCCCCCATGCAGGGTACCGCAGCAGATTTGATCAAATTGGCCATGCTTGCAGTGGACCGCTGGATCGCCGATAGCGGCATTAAGGTCAGGATGATCATGCAGGTGCATGATGAACTGGTGTTTGAGGTAGCGGAAGAGGCTCTAGACAGCGCCGCTGCTGCAATACGCCAACACATGACCGGTGTGGCTAAACTTGCCGTGCCCCTGGAGGTCGAAATCGCCAGCGGCGAAAACTGGAATCAGGCCCATCCCTAACAACACCTGACGATCCCACCTGGGGATTTAACGATGCCTATAGTGGGTTTACTTCAGGGAATACAAATTCCCTCGGTTGCTTAAAATTTAATCCCTCCGTCCCCTATTCTTTTTCTTTTGAACATATTCTTCTATTCTTTCACAATGATTGATGCCATGATCGTTAAACGACAGGTCGAAAGTGCGGTTACACCTTTCGACCAACAACACGTTAGCGGCTAAAGGAGGTTTCGGAATGGCAACACCCATGCAAAGTGCAAAAGCTCTGATAGAGAAAATTCAATCCCTTCCTACTGACCGAATCGCGGAAGTGGAAGATTTTGTGGATTTTTTGAAAGAACGGGTGAGACGGCGAAAGGCTACTACCAGCAAAGAATCGTTGGATTTTCCGGTGGATGATCTCGGCCCCTGGCCGGATGGATTAAGCCTGCGCCGAGAGGATATGTACGGCAATGACGGACGCTGAGCCATTATTTGTTGACACCAACATATTGATCTATGCCAATGTGGCAACAGCGCCATTGCATGAGCAGGCGCTAAACGCGATTAAAGCAGCGCATCAGGCCGAACGGCCATTGTGGATCAGTCGCCAAGTGTTGCGAGAGTTCATCGCCGCACGTACCCGACCGCAGACCTTTGCCCAGCCATCAACACCGGATATCGTAATCGAGAGGGTACGTTATCTTGAAGAGCGGTTTCAGGTGGCAGACGATACCGCCGCCGTTACCGGTCAGCTCATCAAGCTGATGGAAGATTCCAAGATCGGCGGGAAGCAGGTTCACGATACCAATATCGTGGCTACCATGCGGGCTTATGATATTCCTTGTCTACTGACCCACAACATTAAGGACTTTGAGCGGTTTGGGGAGGTTATTAGGATTGAGGGAATCAACGATATATGAGTTCTGGTTCTACCCAGTTTTCAGGTCATCTTCGTATTCGCTCAATATATTTTCATCTAAAAATCTACGGGTCCTTAAGATCGAAGAAATCAAGACCATCCCCTATACCCCAACATCCCATCCCTTTGTGGAACGTCTGATCGGAACCGTACGCCGGGAGTATCTCGACCATACCCTGTTCTAGCATGCCACCGATCTGAAAAGGGGTCAAGCCGCTTGCTTCATGATACTTCCTACTGCTGTATCGATAGTGTGAGTCACACCCCCTGTCCTGTCTTTTCCTAAAGTATTTAGGGTCATATATGGACACGCCAAGTAAATCAAGCATTGATGTGTTACTAACACAGATCCGTCTCGCACAGGACATTCTTCCAATAGTGGGTTGTCATTCGCTGAACAACCCTGCCGTTTGCTAAGTGCTTACAAAATATCGAGTCGCGTTACACCAAAATCTCCTTCAAGCTTTCCTGCAATGCTTTTTGGTCTTCATCACCAGGGGTTTGCCAATAGTGGTGATACCGGCTTGATGGTGGATTGTCGGTGAATGGAGCAAGCGAGGGGTCAGAGCCGTGGCTCTGACCCCAAACCCTGCTCCAATGCCGAACTGCAAAGGCTGGAAAAGGAAATCGAAAAGACCCGTCAGGATCTCAAACGCCTACAAGAAAAATTGTCCAATGAGAACTTTGTCAGCCGTGCCCCGACCGAAGTGGTAGACAAAGAAAGACGGCGAGCAGCGGATTTGGGAAACGCCCTGGCGAATCTAACCGCACAAAGAGACAAAGTTTCCAATCTACAAAATGAATAAGGGCCTGATCGGTTTCGTCACGCTAGCCCCTGCTTCCGCAAAGGCAGTTATAGCGCGGTGATTTGATTCTACCTTCCCAAAAAACCTATGGATTCAATTAATTTATAGGTAATTCCAGCCTTGCGCAGTAAATCCGGTTTATTTGCTGCAGATAGCTTAGGGTTGATAGTGGCGAATGCCAAAATAGAGTGCCTATCTGTAGGGTTCAAAATTACAACCAGGTGAACGTATAAGAGCCCGATAGTAGGGTCTTCAAACTGCCCGACCCCCACCACGCCATCGGCACCGTTTATTTTTGTTTGTACAATACCGAATAATTTTGCATTAAGATAGCCTTTTGATGCATCGGCAAACGCTTGATTAGACAAGAGGTGTGCAGCCGTCTTTATGCGCAAAGCTGGGTCACCCATGCCTATCTGCACTGGAACCAGACGGATATTTTCTATTATCTGTTTTTCTTTTGTGGCAAAACTAATCTTTAATAAAGTCGTATCATTCGGGCCCCCTACTTTTGGATCATAGTAATTGAGAAATTTTTTGCTCACTGGAACCTGAATTCTAAAAGGCGCTGCTACAGACTTTCCATATTTCTTGGCGAAGGCCGAATCAATATTTATGGTTTTCGATACAGTTAAGCCCTTAACAGAAAATGGGGTAAACGAGACGCTCCCAACACTAGTCGCCGCACTAACCACCGTCCCGACCATCAATCCAACTGAAAAGATAGAAAATCGAACAACATTTGGCATTGCTATCTCCGCATTATTTATTAGTGTGGTGAATTCAACTTCCAAGTGCAACTCTAACTGACGGAATGAGGGTAGAGTTTGGGGTAAAACTTCCGACGAAGCGAGGCAGAGGTAGTTCGTCTGACATGTGCGGCAGGTCAGTTTTTACTCTGCAATCCCAAATAATCCTTTTTCCCGGCTACCCGATTATATTCCGATTATTTGGTTTAACCCATCCACGATTTCCGATAATTGCTCAGGTTCAACAGTTCCTAGTTTCTTTCCAATTCTTTCAACCGATAAGGTGCGTATTTGGCTGATCTTGACCCAAGAGGGTTTCTGTAGTTGCTTGGGTTCCAGAGAATAGGTGAGGGGAAAACGAGCTTTTTGAAGTTGGCTAGTTAAGGCCATCGCAATAACGGTGCCAGAGCGTTTGTTGAAAATATCATGGCTTAGAATAAGCACTGGCCTACGTCGGGCTTGCTCATGGCCACGAGTTGGATTAAGTTCCGCCCAGCGAACATCACCCCTTAATATTCGGGCCATTCAGACAAATCCTCCGTTAAGCCTTCATCTGCTAAAGCTTTTTCATACTTCGGATCTAATTTCGCACATTCCTGAGCTAAAAGACTATGATTCAGGCGACTCAGTTTTTCTTTTACTGCCTCTTGAATCGCACGACTCCGATTAGGAAACACGTGTTTTTTCACAAGCGCATCAACCTCGGCTAACGTGCCTGATTCCAGTGTAATTGCTATTTTGCTAGTGCTCATGGGAACCTCCAACAGTATGTTTGTTGGTCATACTTGGCGATTTGTCAAGGACAGCACTCCAAACAGCCATCGCATCGAAATATTAAATTTCCACACTCTCAACGCGCCTACCAAATTGCCAATTCACGACCATCAGGAAGCTTTAAGTAATTGTCTTGTTTAAGATTTTTCAATACCTTGTCAAAGCTTTTGGCCTGTACTTAGCTATCGAGCCTTTCGAGCTCCACTTCGAGGGTTTGGCCCCAAATTCCGGGACACCTTACTTATATTCATTGAAGAAGAATGGCACATTCGCGCAGGATGCAGGAATGGCAAGGATCGCCCGTGTGGTGGTGCCAGGGACACCTCATCATGTAACGCAGAGAGGGAACCGGTGCCAGAAAATATTTTTCAATGAGGACGACTATCGGGCATATATTACGCTGATGGCTAAATGGTGCATGCGCCATGAGGTGGCGATATGGGCCTACTGCCTGATGCCAAACCCTATCCATCTGATATCGGTTCCCTCTACTGAAGAAGGGTTGCGGGGCGCAATTGGAGAAGCCCATCGGCGCTATACCCGAAGGGTTAATTTCCGAGAAGGTTGGAGAGGTCACTTATGGTAGGGACGTTTTGCGTCGCTTCCGATGGATGAGCGTTACTTATTGGCGGCTGCCCGTTATGACGTGAAGGGATTCACTAATGTCGCGGGCGCAGGGATGCGCAGGAGCGACCCAGTTCAACCCGATCCGGGCACGGATGGTAGCGGGCCAGAAGATTATTGCTGGAGCAATACACGAGCCCATCTGTCTGGTCATAATGACGATCTGGTAGCAGTAGTACCGCTTCTCCGTCTTGTGGGCAATTGGAAAGCCTTTATATCAAGCGGTACTGGTGAAGAAGATATGGAGTCTATCCGACGGCATGAGCGCACCGGCAGGCCGCTTGGAAACGATGATTTCGTTGCGCGGACTGAACGGGCAACCAATCGGATATTACGTAAACAAAAGCCTGGGCCCAAAAGCGAGAAGTGGTCAAGTTTAAGTATGGTGTCCCCGGAATTCAGGTAATTTCACTACGGCATTAAAGAATCGGGGGTCCCCCCTAGACTCTAGGTTCTAATTCTTTAAAATAAGGGAGAATAATTGACATATTTCACAAATCGCCCTATAATAAGCCCTATATATCAGGCAATAAGCAGGGCATATTATGAATACGTTAACGAGCAATCTAACACGTGAGGTCATCGACAATAAGGGGTTTATCTACCCTAAAACGCTAGCTGATAGGTTTCATACCACCGTCAAGGATGTTGCTGTCTTAACGGGGATATCGATCCACATACTGAGCAAGAGAGACCGCGTTCGTTCAAGGGGGTCGCAACAACGTCTCCATGAGATCGTGTCCATCATTAACCGGGTAACCCCGTGGTGTGGCGATGCCTTTCAAGCGTATGCGTGGTTCCGGTCTGAACCGTTGCCAGGTTTTGGTGGGTTAACGGCTGAAGAGTTGGTCAAGGATGGCCGTGCCCAAGCAGTTCAGGGCTATATTGCCAGCATTGCCGAGGGCGGGTATGCCTAGTGCGCTATACCGGTCTCGTCTACCGGGGACACGATCCGGAATGGTCGTTTTCTCCGATCTCCGGAGACGGAGCAAAAAGACACGGGGGGCGGTTTAATCCTATCGGTACCCCGGCGCTGTATACCTCGTTAACCTCAACCGGTGCCCTGGCTGAGTATCACCAGTCATTTCCTCATCGACCTCAACCGGTCACGCTCTGCGCGTACAATGTAGATTGCGCTGATATTGCTGATTTGACCGATGCCGCTGAGCGAGAGCAGCTAAACATGGCATCCATAGATTTAGATTCTCCGTGGCGGAACCAACTTGGTTTAGGGGCGATACCAGACACCTGGGCGCTAACTGAGGCGCTTATCAAGCAGGGAAAAGTCGGCATTTTGGTGCCGTCATTCGCCCCTAATGCGCCACGGCAGGCTAAGAATTTGGTGTTTTGGGATTGGTCGAAGGTGTTGCCGCATCAAGTTTTGCTGATTGACGATAATAATCGCTTGCCCCCGAATAGGGGACACCGATAACTTAGTAACTATTTAGTATGGGTGTTTCAATATCATGAGGGCTTGAGATAACTGGAAAACAGTACGCGCAAAAAGGAGTGGAATGCTCGACGAGTACTCGCTCAGAGTAGAAGGAATACCTAAGGGAACTCTGATTAATTCCAGTTCCGTCATTCCCGCGAAGGCGGGAATCCAGTAACCTGTTGATTTTGCAGTTCTGGATTCCGGCTCTCCGCTTCGCTACGGAATGACGAATTAATCAGAGATTCCCTAAGTTATTAAATTATCAGTGTCCCTTCTTCGTGCACTTCTTCGTGCAAGGAGAAAAACTGGATTATTTTGGCCTGATATTATCCGGTTGCGCCCGGTTGTAATCGACCACCGGCCCCGTCGGTGCTGGACCCCATTGCTCGCATTTACCACCAATCTCGCTGCGCTTTTTGCACACACGTTGCTGGGTCTCGACCTCGGTGGGCACTTCATCCGTGCAGCCCTCCGTTCCCGTAGTGCGTGTATCGGAACCCGCGCACTTGCGTTTCTGGATGGCCTTCTTGGCAGCGGAGATTTTCTCCTGATCAATCTCGACGCTGCCATCGCCTGGATCATTGGGATTGCCGGTATTGCTAAAGATACCCTTCAGAGCCTCGACATCCTGTTTATCTTTGGGATCGGTACTAGTGACCGATCCGGTACCGACATAATCATCCACTATTAGAGGGGGGAGTCCGGTAGTTGGGTCGGTTCCATCCTTGGCAGGGGTTACGTCGTTGGTATTGCCCACGGTCGTTCCGGTGGTCTCGTCTTCGTCAGTATCCAACTCAAGCGGCGGTAAACTGCCTATTTTAGCCAATGATGATCCAAATCCAAGCGACTTCTTTTTCCCAGGTGTACCCCCAGCGCCGAACGTCGGCTGCCCCGGCAGCTTGGGTCTATTTTGAGTTTTTGTCCTCGCGGCGGTCGGTCCACTCAGACCCGGATTCCGGCGGCCACCCCTAACACCTGGGTTGGCAGCAAAACCCGTTGCAGTTGCACTGGATGGTTGCACCTTAGCTGGACGACCAAAGGTGTTGAGTGTGCTGGAACCGCTGGGAAATCCCGGCGAGCTGCCCACACCACCGCCCAGCAGGGAGCCTTTCGAGGACGGGATGTTCAGGCCTCCTTCGACACCTATCTTTGGCCCACCCGCTCTCAGCCCCGACTCGCCCTCCAGTTTCTTGGTATCGAGCTTGGCCGTGCCCTTTTTGATAGACCTGTCCTGGGGTACCTGGGCTTTAGTCGGTACCAAGGTCGGCGCCAAGGTCGGTGCTGGTGGAGTCAAATTAACGGTGGGGGCCACACCAGGACCTTGTATGTTGGTACCGCCTTGGGCATTACCCCCACCACCGGACGGGGGATTGGAGGGCAGTTGAAAAGTCGGTGGGTTGGCATCTTCAGCACCCATCACCTGAAGTTGGTCGCTTGTATTTAAAACCTGGGCCTGCGTGATACCGCTGACCAGCGGCCCCAGACATATCAAGAAAACTAATATTTTTTGCATGATCTACCTCTTCAATGTCTCAGTTGATACCTCAATCCTTCGCCGCGACTCTAGCTCCCAGGACAATTAATAACATCCACTTTCGATAGCTCGCCTTTTTAGATCTTATTTCTCGCACGATACCGGCACACGTGGGCTTTGACATTGTCACTTAATGTTACCGCCTTTCACTTTCTGCCTTAAGCCAAGAAGCGTCGTGCCCCATTCATCAGATTTCAATATCCCCGAACCACCAGCAAAAGCGCCGGAACTAAAGCCACAGTCTACCTTGCCGTTCGCCCAGATCTTACCATTTTCGACTATCTTCAGGGTTATCTTGCCGGTCGTTGATCTGACCGTTGGCGTCGGTACCTTTACGTCTATGTATGGGTCCCCTTTAACACTGACACCATTCGTACCACTGCATACAAAACTTACGGACATTGGCAGCCTGCCCTTGGGTCCCCTTGTGGCATCGACCCCCACCTCCACGTCCATCTCTGGAGATGGAATAAACTCGCATTCTATTAGTCGCGCCTAACAGAGTTGTTAAGAGCATCTTTAACGCGCAACTGATAACGAAAGCTCCCCTACCGCTTCCAAAATACTCAAACGCTGAAGTATAAGGAAAATAAAGGCTCCTTTCTACAAAGTCCACAGCAATTGTACAGCCGATCGCTCCACTTTTCGCCCTGATCGCCGCAAAATCTAACACCGCCGCTTTCACTTAGGCAAAAGCAACTTGAGTTGAAGGGTCGGTTTTTCAGGGTGCCCCTGGCGAATTACTACTCAAGCCGGGATCGGGGTTTGGAAAAGTCCCCGGCAGTGATGTCGCCATGAAAAACGATCGAGTGATGCCCTGGGTTTAGTTTAGTGGTTTCCTGGCCAAATTCACAAGGCCCCTGTGTCAGGATAGTTGTCACCCCATTATAATGGGATTTCAATAGAGTCCAGAGGGGGCGCTGAGAGATAGACATGGGTTATCCAGCAAAGCGCCTGAAGCGGTGTTAAAGAAGATGCTTCCACAAAAACCCGCTTGGAACATGCTATAATTGTACCCAACAGCCCTTGCCCTTGCTGCAGAGAAATAACACCCATGTCGTTAGTAAACAAATCAATTATAAAAAAAATAAAATTAACAGATGAAAAAAACGACTACGACTATTGGGTAAAACAATCAGTTGAAACAAGACTTGGCGCTCTGGAATCAATAAGACAAGACTACAACAACTGGAAATTTAATGATCAACAAAGATTTCAAAGAGTTTATCGGGTTATTAAACAAGAATGACGTCAAATACCTGATTGTTGGTGGGTATGCCTTAGCATTTTATGGTTACCCACGCTATACAAAAGATATAGATTTTTGGCTGTGGATTGACAAACGGAACGCAAAAAATATATTAAAAACACTACACGAATTTGGGTTTTCATCTCTCGACATAAAAGAGGAAGATTTTCTAAGCCCTGGATACGTGATACAACTGGGTCAACCACCAAGTCGAATTGATTTACTCACCAGCGTTACAGGACTCGAATTTAATAAATGTTATAAATCGAGGGTGAACAGCAAGATTCAAGGATTAGAAGTTAACTTCATAGACTTGGATAATTTCAAAAAAAATAAAAGGGCAGTAGGCAGGCATCAAGATCTCGCCGATCTGGAAAATTTAGATTCAAATATTTTTTGATAAAACTCAAAACTGTAAAACTGGGGTCGGAATTGTAAAATGAGAAACCGCTACTCCCCAAAAACTTTGCGTAAAGTCTTACCGAACCAACTGCTATTTCCAAGAATTTTCTCGGCATATGGAGCATAATCATGATCGTCATTCTTGATATGGACATTCAGCCATCTTTGTAACTCCAGCATAAGCTGCCGTATTACATCAGCCCCTCTGTCATGTTTATCTTTGTATCCTGCAATGCGCATCGTGAACTTTTCGTGACCCCTTTTATGTGAATCCAAAAGTGGATAACCGGCCTTCTCCATAAGACTTTCTTCAAAAGCAAAGTGCGTTATTGTGTAGTCCACCAAGCCTGCGATAACCTCGGTCACCCTCTCTCTATCCTTCTCTCTGTATGCGACATCCAATTCGTTGATGTAATCCACTATACGGCGATGCTGATTATCTATAACTTCAATCCCAATAGACAGCGATGAATCCCAGGCCCAAAAAGTCATTTTCTTTTCTCCTTTTTACACACAATGTTCATGGCACTGCTCCGGCAGACCTAGTGCCTCAGGTGATTTTGTCAGGTTCTTTTACACCATCGACAAACTCAGTATAGCCAAACACCGCTGTCCAAAAGTAAATCCATAAAAAACCCCGCTCTTGCAAGCGGGGTTCTCTTTAACGAACAGCTACATAGACCAGCCCCACAGATACATTCCGGAGCTGAAAAGCAGGAGGCGTTACATCATACCGCCCATACCACCCATGCCGCCCATACCACCCATGTCACCCATACCCGCAGGGGCACCGGCCTTGTCTTCCGGGTGCTCCGCCACCATGGCTTCGGTGGTGATCATCAGACCGGCGATACTGGCTGCGTTTTGCAGGGCCGTACGGGTGACCTTGGTGGGATCAAGGATACCCATGGCGATCATATCGCCGTAATCACCGGTAGCGGCGTTGTAGCCAAAATTGCCGTCACCCTCGCGCACCTTGTTCAATATCACGGAGGCGTCTTCGCCGGCATTGGTGACGATCTGGCGTAAAGGCTCTTCCAGGGCACGGCGGGCGATCTTGATGCCGACGTCCTGATCCTGGTTGTCACCCTTGATGTCCTGGATGCTGGCCAGGGCCCGTACCAGGGCCACACCACCACCGGGGACCACACCTTCTTCCACTGCGGCGCGGGTCGCATGCAGGGCATCTTCGACCCGGGCCTTCTTTTCCTTCATTTCGATCTCGGTGGCGGCACCCACTTTAATGACAGCCACACCACCGGCCAACTTGGCGACGCGTTCTTGCATCTTCTCCTTGTCGTAATCGGAAGTGGCCTCTTCGATCTGGGCGCGAATCTGCTCGACCCGTCCCTTGATCTCGTCTTCATTACCACCACCGTCAATGACCGTGGTGTTATCCTTGGTTATTTGAACACGTTTTGCGGAACCCAGGACGTCCAGGCTGGCGCTTTCCAGGGACATGCCCACTTCCTCGGAGATCACCTGACCACCGGTGAGAACAGCAATATCCTGCAACATGGCCTTGCGGCGATCACCAAAACCCGGGGCCTTCACGGCGCAGACCTTGACGATGCCACGGATGTTGTTGACCACCAAGGTGGCGAGGGCTTCGCCATCCACGTCCTCGGCCACAATCATCAACGGACGACCGGACTTGGCCACCCCTTCCAGGGTCGGCAACATGTCACGGATGTTGGAGATCTTTTTGTCGTGGATGAGGATGTAGGGATTTTCCAGCTCCACACTCATGGATTCCTGCTTGTTAATAAAGTACGGAGACAAATAACCGCGATCAAACTGCATGCCTTCGACGATGTCGAGTTCATTGTCCAGGGTCTGACCCTCTTCGACCGTGATCACGCCTTCCTTACCAACCTTTTCCATGGCCTCGGCGATGATGTCACCGATGGCATTATCAGAGTTGGCTGACACCGTGCCCACCTGGGCGATTTCTTTGTGGTCGGCGCAGGGTTTAGACAGCGTCTGCAAAGACTCCACTGCGGCTACCACAGCCTTGTCGATACCCCGCTTCAGGTCCATGGGGTTCATGCCGGCGGCCACGGATTTAAAACCCTCGCGCAACAGGCTTTGGGCCAAAACCGTCGCAGTAGTGGTGCCATCACCGGCCACATCGGAGGTCTTGGAAGCGACCTCCTTGACCATTTGCGCGCCCATATTCTCGAACCGGTCGGCAAGCTCGATCTCCTTGGCGACACTGACACCGTCTTTGGTCACGGTGGGGGCACCAAACGACTTCTCCAGCACCACGTTACGGCCCTTGGGGCCGAGGGTGATCTTCACGGCGTCGGCGAGTATATTGACACCGGCTAACTTTTTGGCTCGGGCAGCTTCCCCGAACAACACATCTTTGGCTGACATAATGACTTCCTCTTAAATTTTGATGCTTGCGCTCAATGCAAGCAATCGTGAGTTCTTAGGCTTCGACAATGCCCATGATGTCGTCTTCACGCATCACCAACAGGTCCTCGCCGTTGACTTTGACTTCGGTGCCGGAATATTTACCGAATAGCACCTTATCTCCTGACTTCACATCCAGGGGGCGGATGTCGCCGTTTTCCAACAGCTTGCCCTTACCTGCCGCAACCACCTCGCCCTGCATGGGCTTTTCGGCAACGGTGTCCGGGATCACAATCCCGCCTGGGCTGGTGCGCTCATCCTCGAGACGACGGACGATCACGCGATCGTGTAGCGGACGTATATTCATTCAAAATCTCCTTAAGTTAATAAATTCAATTGCTTACAACTGTTCACATTGAAATTGTTAGCACTCTAGTGCGGTGAGTGCTAATCATAATGCTGCGGCGCTCCATGTCAAGGCCGCGACCTTAGGCTAAGTGGGTATTACTGACTGGTTTTTCAAGTGTAGGCCCGTTTTGACGGGGCTTTTCAGCTGTGTGCAACAGAAATGGCCTTGTTACTTCTTGGGGCTTCGCCCCAATAATTGCGGGTTTCCGCGCCCGCTCGACGGGTCTATTTTCTATTGGACAAGCAAAGAAAAAGTCCCTCGGCTGTCGGGACGAACCCCGACTAGTAAAACGTCAGTCGTCCATGCGCCGGGATTGGCCCTCAATGACCCGGTTTGAAGACGATGCAGGTGGCGCATCCGGGTCCATTTCCCCACCACCCACACGACCCGGGCCAACATGAAACTGGGCATTGCGAAACAAGCCCCGGCGGATGAACCAGTAGATTACCGAGCGGCGAAATGGGGGGATCAGACAGGCAAACCCCACCGCATCGGTGAAGAACCCTGGGGTAAGGAGCAGGGCCCCGGCGATAAAGATCGCCAAGCCCTCAATCATTTCCACCGCCGGTAGCTCACCCTGACCCAGGGCCGATTGGGCCTTGAGCAGCGTGGCCAAACCCTGAGTACGGACCAACCCCGCCCCCACGACTGCGGTAAACACCACTAAGAATATGGTCCACGGGGCACCGATCACGCTGCCGACCTGAATCAGCAAATAAATCTCCGCCAGAGGGACCAGCAAAAAAACAACAAACAATAACTGAAAGGGGCTCATGCACCCCTACATATGCGGCCAAATGGCCCAATGGTCAAGTACCAAGATGGAAAAACTCTAAAAATTACCTCTCTGCCACGCTGCCACTTTGCACAGACACGTTGAGAAGTTACGCTTATGTGCATTTAACGGTTTTACTGAACCTCCAGGCCTCGCATAATGACGGCCCGGAATTGTCCGCCATAACCCCTCATATATAGTAGGAGAACCCGATTGACCGACACTGGCTCCCAAATTGTGATTACCACTGCCCCGAATCAGGCCAGCGCCCGGAAACTGGGTGATACCCTGGTAGAAGAAGGCTTGGCGGCCTGCGTCAATGTACTTTCTGGGGTGGAATCCATCTACCGCTGGCAGGGCAAGATCAACCGGGATTCTGAGCATATACTCTTGATCAAATCGTCCCAACAAAAATATTCTCAGATCCAACAGCGTATTCTGGACTTGCACCCCTACGAACTTCCCGAGATCATCGCGGTCCCAATCATCGAAGGCCTGCCGGCTTATCTCGATTGGCTCAACAAACCGGAGTAAAGCATTCCATGAAGCGCATATACACCACATTAAGTACCCTACTGGTACTGATGAGCCCTACCACCTGGGCTCAATTCGACGAGCCTCTGGATCCGGAAAAGGCCTTTGCCTTTAGCGCCCAAGTCACGAACGCCAACACCCTAGAAGCCCGATGGAAGATTGCCGAAGGCTATTATATGTACCGCGACAAGATCAGCTTTAAGGTTAAAGGCGAGGGTGTCAGTCTGGGCCAATACAAATTACCGGCGGGCAAAAAGAAAAAGGATGAGTTTTTTGGTGCAGTCGAAATATTTACCAAGGCTGTAAAGGTCAGCCTGCCCCTGCAACGCACAGCTAACGCGGCCCGTAATATCACTCTGGTGGCCAACTCACAGGGTTGCAACGAACCCATCGGCGTGTGTTATCCGCCCCAGACCCAGAAGGTTAAACTGACCCTGCCACCCCTAACCACCACAAGCGATGCCAAACCCAGTACCTTGTCGAAACTAAGCGCCTTCATCAACCAACAGATCGGTGGCGATGAATTTCTAGACCCCGACAAGGCCTTCCAACTCACCACTGAAGTAGTGGACGGCACGATGGTGCGGGTCAGTATTGTCATTGCCGATGGTTATTATCTATACCGCGACAAGACCCGGTTCCAACTCAGCGCCGATGGCGCCCAATTGGGAACCGTGAATCTGCCTGCGGGCAAGGAAAAAGTTGATGAGTTCTTCGGCAAGACCCAGATCTTCACACATGCACTCAACCTGGACCTGCCTATCCAACGGTCCAAGGGTGGCGCCATCACTGCAGAGCTGCAGGTCAATTACCAGGGCTGCGCAGACAATGGCATCTGTTATCCACCCATCACCAAAAAAGTCAGTCTAAACCTACCTGCGCTAACCGGGACCGGTGCAGCAGCCGATAAGGCCGCGACTCAAGCCTCGAGCCAAGCTCCAGAAAGTGGCAACACCCCCCCATCCAAGACCTACTTTCTGGCCATCATCAGCGCCTTCGTCACCGGTCTGTTGCTCACCTTCACGCCCTGCGTACTACCCATGATCCCGATCCTTTCCAGCATTATTGTTGGCCAAAGCGGTAAGCAAATCTCCAAGACCCGGGGCGGAATCCTGGCCTTGGTTTATGTCCTCGGCACCGCAGTCACCTACACCGCTGTCGGCATCTTTGCCGGCTATTCCGGCGATCAACTCCAGGCCTATTTTCAGAATATCTGGGGCATTGGCGCCTTCAGTTTGATCCTGGTTTTACTTGCGCTGTCCATGTTTGGCTTTTACGAAATCCAGGTGCCCGCGTTTATTCAATCCCGCTTACAGTCCCAGTCACAAAAATTTCATGGTGGCACCTTCGCCGGTGTGTTCGTCATGGGACTAATCTCCGCCCTGATCGTCGGCGCCTGCGTGTCGCCGCTGCTCATGGCGGCGCTCGGTGTGGCCATTATTAGCCAAGATATGGTGCTGGGCGGCGCCATCATGTTTTCCATGGCCATGGGCATGGGCGTGGTTCTTGTGGGGCTTGGCATGGGCGCCGGATTTCTGATGCCCAAGGCCGGTGCCTGGATGGATCGCATCAAATACATCTTCGGCGTATTGCTGTTGGGTGTTGCCATCTACCTTGTCGGTGTCATCGCCCGCGAAGCGGCCATGTATCTGTGGGCCGCACTGCTCATCGTCTCCTCAGTCTACTTGGGCACATTTGAACGTGTGCCTGATGGTGCTGGTGGCTGGCGCTTTTTCTCAAAAGGCCTGGGCCTATTGATACTGATCTGGGGGATACTGGCATTACTGGGTGGAATGTCCGGCAACTACGACATCACCCGGCCACTATCCCTGAATCAATTAAGTAGCAGCCAACTCAACTCTAGCACACAAACTGGAGTTGTTCCTGCCAGCCAACTGTTCGAAAAAGTCAAAACCCGTCAGTATCTGGATCGCCGCATCGCCGAAGCCAAGGCCGCAGGCAAACCGGTGATGATCGATTATTACGCCGACTGGTGTAACGACTGTGTACGCATGGAAAACACCACATACGCCGATCCAAAGGTTCAACAGATGCTCAAAAGTAATTTCGTTATACTCAAGGCGGACGTAACAGATACAGACAACCCCAATATAGTTCCCATAAAAAAACGATTTAATGTCTTTGGTCCTCCCGCCACCATCTTCCTATCCACCAGCGGCCGCGAACTCAAGGCTCACAATTTTTATGGCTACAGGAATGCACGAGACTTCATCCAAACGCTTGAGAAAGTGCTGGCAGAAAAATAATGGCCCTGGCGCCTCCCCTACACAGAACGATTTATGGGCACTTCTATTTAATGAGAAATCGTAGGGTGAGCACTTGTGCCCACCCTTGTACATGAAGGAATTTACATCATGCTTAGGCTAGCATGAACAAAACTATCATCGCCGCAGTAGCTATCATAGCCACAGTGGCCGGTGTGTGGGTGGCAAAAAATAGACCGTCCAAGCCACCATCACCCACCGCAACGTATGCGACCACTTCCACCGTGGCGGATGAGCCTCAGGCCCTGTCCGAGGTACTCATCCCCTTTTCCCTGCCAGACATGGCGGGCAACAAACACAACCTTAACGAATGGCGGGGTCAGGTCATTGTGCTCAATTTCTGGGCCACATGGTGCCCCCCCTGCCGCGAAGAGATCCCCATGTTTATAGCCCTGCATGAAGATTACAAAGACAAGGGTCTGAGCATCATCGGGGTGGCTATCGACCAACGGGATGCGGTAGAGGACTACCGGGATACCTTACATATCAGCTATTCCATTCTCATTGATGAGGGGGGAACGATGCCAATCATCATGCACCAATACGGCAATTTCGCCGGGGTCTTGCCCTACAGCGTAATCATTGACCGCGACGGCAAAATCCAGAATCGCAAACTGGGTGCCTACACCCGTGAGGAGCTGGAACCCATGATCAAAAACCTACTATAGCACCCCGCCTCGGGTCTTACTCAGGCTATGGGAAGAAAACTTGCTTCTATCTCCCCACTAAAACGGTAAAAATAGGGCTAATTTCGCTTAACTGGACAATAGTTACGAATTTGGGCATACTCTGATATCGGCGTGGCCGCGATGTCGGCGCCCAGCCACCCAATCAAATAAAAACTTAAGTTGAGGCATTCTCTCCCTAATCATGGCGAAACTACTGGTCGTCCACGGTCCCAACCTCAATCTGCTTGGCAACCGCGAACCGGAGCATTACGGTCACGCTACCCTGGCCGATATTGATCGACGCCTGGACGAGACTGCGAAGCAGGACGGTCATCAAATTGCCTGTATACAGAGCAACGCCGAACACGAGTTGGTGCAGGCCATCCAGCAGACGGCCTCCGATGGCACCGACTTTATTATCATCAATCCGGCGGCCTTCACCCATACCAGCGTGGCCCTGCGTGATGCCCTCGTAGCCTGCGGCACCCCGTTCATCGAAGTGCATCTATCCAACATCCACGCACGAGAAGATTTTCGACAACAATCTTACTTTTCCGACATTGCCGTCGGCGTCATCAGTGGGCTCGGGGCCTATAGCTACGAGCTCGCCTTGATGGCAGCCACCCAACGCTTACAGACCTAAAGGCTTTAGCAACATGGATATACGCAAGATAAAGAAATTGATCGAACTGCTCGAGGGTTCTGACCTCGCGGAGATCGAGGTCAAAGAAGGTGAGGAGTCAATTCGCATCAGCCGCTCGAGTTCGGTGCCCACAGCCTTTGCCCCCGCCGTCGCACCAGTGTTGAACGCTGCACCGCCAGCAGCAGTGGCCAGCCCCGAACCCAGTGACACCCCTTCCGGGCATGCAGTGACGTCCCCCATGGTTGGTTCTTTTTATTCTTCGCCTTCTCCGGATGCCAAAGCTTTCGTAGAGATAGGCAGCCAGGTCACGGTGGGTGACACCTTGTGCATTATTGAGGCAATGAAGTTGTTCAACGAGATCGAAGCCGACAAGGCCGGCACCATTCGTGCCGTCATGAAACAAAATGGTGATCCCGTGGAATTTGGTGAAGCACTCTTTTATATCGACTAAGGGCCCACCGGCCACCCTAAAAAAAATATGATCGACAAAATTGTTATTGCCAATCGCGGCGAGATCGCCCTGCGCATTCAGCGTGCCTGCCGATTACTGGGGGTACGCACCGTGGCCCTCCACTCCGAGGCCGACCGTGACGCCAAATACGTACGCCTGGCAGACGAGTCGGTCTGCATCGGCCCCGCCCAGGCCAACCTGAGCTATCTCAATATCCCCGCAGTGGTCAGTGCCGCCGAGGTCACCGATGCCGATGCTATCCATCCAGGTTATGGCTTCCTGTCGGAGAACGCCGACTTCGCCGAACGGGTAGAGCAAAGCGGCTTTATTTTCATTGGACCCCGGGCCGAAACCATCCGCATCATGGGGGACAAGGTCGCCGCCATCCGCGCTATGAAAGAATCCGGAGTACCCTGTGTGCCGGGTTCCGATGGCCCTCTGGGAGATAATGACGAAGAGAACCTGCGCCTAGCCCGCGAGATTGGGCTACCCATCATCATTAAGGCCTCCGGTGGGGGCGGCGGCAAAGGTATGCGGGTAGTCCACACCGAGGCCAACCTGCTCAGCGCCATTTCGCTTACCAAGGCCGAGGCTCTGGCCGCATTCAACAATGGCATGGTCTACATGGAAAAATTTCTGGAAAATCCGCGTCACGTGGAATTCCAGATGCTGGCAGATGAACACGGTAACACCATCCACCTGGGTGAACGGGATTGTTCCCTGCAACGCCGCCACCAGAAGGTGGTGGAAGAGGCACCGGCCCCCGGCATCACCGCCCAACAACGAGATACCATCGGTAGCCGCTGTGTCGAGGCCTGTAAAAAAATTGGTTACCGCAGCGCCGGGACCTTTGAGTTTCTCTATCAGGACGGCGAGTTCTACTTTATAGAAATGAATACCCGGGTCCAGGTGGAACACCCCATCACCGAGATGATCACCGGAGTGGACATCGTCAAGCAACAGATCCTTATTGCCGCCGGCCAAACCCTGGGCTACAAACAAACTGACATCAACATTGAAGGCCACGCCTTTGAGTGCCGCATCAACGCCGAGGACCCGGTCAAGTTTATGCCGTCACCAGGCCGTATCACCCAATATCACCCTGCGGGGGGACCCGGTGTCCGAGTCGATACTCATATCTTCAATGGCTATATCGTGCCGCCCTATTATGACTCCATGATCGGCAAATTGATCGCCTACGGCGAAACTCGTGACGAGGCCATGACACGTATGCAAATCGCCCTCAGTGAGATGGTGATCGAAGGCATCAAAACCAACATCCCCCTGCACCAGGACATCATGACCGACTCCGAATTTCGCCGCGGCGGGGTCAATATTCACTACCTGGAAAGAAAGCTGGGGCTATAGGGCACGGCAAAACCAACATGGCATGGTTGCGTGTTACCCTCAAGGCTGAACCGGGTCTTGCCGAAAAGATCAGTGCCGGTTTTGAGGACCTTGGTGCCATCGCCGTCACCCTCAGCGGCGACCCCGACACCCCCATATTCGACGAACCCGAGGTCGAACCCGCCAGTTGGACCACTGTTACCGTCAGCGGAATGTTTGAAGACTCTGTCAACGTCGAAGACCTACTCCAGACATTGACCAAACGCAACGACCTGAAAGACCTGCCGACCCATCACATTGAAAGCCTGGCCGATGAGGATTGGGAGCGGGTATGGATGGATCGCTACCAGCCCATCCATATTGGAGGCCGGTTATGGATCTGCCCCAGTTGGCAAACGCCACCCCAGCCGGATGCAATTAACGTGGTACTTGACCCGGGCCTAGCCTTCGGCAGTGGTACCCACCCTACCACCCAACTGTGCCTGAGCTGGCTTGCAAACCGGTCTCTGACCGACAAAACGCTGCTTGACTATGGCTGTGGATCTGGGGTGCTGGCCATCGCCGCCCTCAAACTGGGTTGCCAGCAGGCCTGGGGTGTGGATGTGGATGCCCAGGCTCTGGTCGCCAGCCGGGACAATGCCCAAGCCAACCAAGTGGCAGACCGCCTCGATCTGTGTCACCCCGACAAACTGGACCCGGCGCTTAAAGTAGACGTGGTGGTGGCCAATATCCTGGCTCAAACCTTGATCTCGCTGGCCTCGAATCTCATCGCACGGGTGAGCCCTGGCGGGACCTTACTCCTATCCGGCATCCTCAACGACCAAGCGGAACAGGTCGCCGCCCGTTTTGATCACAGCTTTAACATCCAGCGCAGACAGCAAGAAGATTGGTCACTGTTGGTCGCTACGCCAAAAACCGGAAAAATAGAGGAAAATTAAACCTGATCAAGGTCCCTGACCTTGGTGGTCTAGGGAAGGTGTAGTCCGTTTAACCGGAACACACGTTACACTGCGGCGATGAACAGACTCAACGACTGGTGGCGGTCGCCGTGCCCCTTAACGCTCCGTCTCTAACGTGCGCGTAATGAGACGTCATCCCTCCACCGAATGCCGGCCAAAAACAACCAATGTTCCAGTAATCCCGGGAATATTCACTGTCGCAATTACGGCAGGTATCCCGATCTTCAGCACCGGAGACATGGGCGCGAGTCTCAATGTACTCAATCCGCGTGTGAGGACGATCCGCACCACAACTGCCGTCGGCACTTGGCCCCCACGCGTCAACCCAGGTTTGCGCCGTTATGGAACGGCAAAAGCCGCCGTTGTAGGTTTTTCGCCACGCCCAGGTTGCACAACGCAGCGGATAGGGATTACCAGCATTCGCCGATGGCACCAAATAGTCCACCGTCTTGCTCCATTGTATACCTTGCTGTTTCGCGGCCTTGTTGTCTCCATACAGCGCATAGACATGGGCACGCATAACCATTAGCACCGGTTGTTTGTCCTTATCAAGTAACCTCCCACTTTTGGTTAGCTTATACCCTTCTTTCTTTAATCTCTGAGGCAAATCAGTTGGCACAAAATCCATATCGAGCAGAAGTAATCCGGTTTCAATCGGATTAGCAGTGCGCCTTAACTCTTGACTGGTAATAAATCTTGCGCCCGGTAAGGCCGACAACGGCAACCCTGCTGCCTTGCCGGTTAGCTCCTTGTGTTTCGCACCTTCGAATTTGATTGTCTCCTTATACAAGGGATCCTTAAGTTTATATTTAATATCCACCAAGGGTCCCTTTATTAGGGTATTTCTCTTCTGCTGTGTTTTATAGTCTTGGGCTTCCGTGCCATGAACAAATATGAAGCTAAGTAGCAAAATAAGGGTACGTACTAGATTGCATGTTTTCATTATCAACTCCTTTGAAGTGAGATTTGAGTTACCTGCCTATCACTGCCGTTTTTGCAATGACCAAGTGACACAACACCGCCTGCTTAGCTCAGACTCCATTCATTGATCCTTCTTGTTATACCCGGTGAACCGGGCGGGACTAAACGAAAAAGGGCCTGCACACCCCATATCAAAGACCCCAAACAATAGGGTAGGGGCTCAGCTTGAAATCCGGATGCTGGCGTCATGCACGGTACTACTGAATAGCACCAAAAGATTCAGAGACACCAACCAAACAACCGGCAAAGATCATTGTAAGCCTGTCTGTCGGCGAGGTCGATCCCACCGCTGGTCGCTCCTCCTTAATTCTTGCCGGTATGGCCTCTTAAGCCTTTGATCATCAAAGGATAATCGCCCCAGATCTCATGCCGCAGCTTGTAACCGCCTACAGTGGTTGGGAAACAAAGTTTTTTGGCAGTTTGCTGGGGTTTGATGTTCCGAAACCGTTATACTGGCCGGTCCCAGGACCATTGTTTTATGCACGGTGTTTACACGCTGCCCAACCTGTCATACCACCTTTGCGGTCACCGAGGCGCATTTAGCCGCCAAAGAAGGTCTGGTGCGGTGCGGGCATTGCACCCAGGTGTTCAATGCCAGTTGGAATCTGATTGACCTGCCCAGCGGTCACACCACTGATCCTGCGGTCGCGGCCGCGCCGACTCCACCGCCACCTGCCAGAGAAAAAAGGCGTCCCTCCTCCGACCCGGATGCGTCACCCTTTGATTCTCATTTCTCTCTGCTGGATGACGAGATCGACACTCCTTCCAACAGTGAGTGGAGTTGGACCGTCCCCCATGACAAAAACGATAACACCATACAACCCAAAAAAAAATCCAACCTCGAGGATGAAACGGATGCCATTGCCATGGATCAGGACGAACCCATCAGCATCATGCCACCAACGCTGGATGAGTTGATTGCCACTGCGCCGGATGAAGAGATTGTCCTTGATGCCAGCGATCTACCGGGAAAGACCGACAACCTGCAGGCCCGGGCCTTTTTGGCCACTGAGCCCTATCCTGTGGAACGCAACTCAGTGGAAAAAGAAAAGTCTGACGGACTCGATGAAGCTTCCAGTGTCATTGACGTCGATGCACTCCACATCAGCGTCGATTCCTCCCTGAGCCCACAGGGGGCCCCTCAAACAACATTGCATGAAACAACGGCGTCCCACGACTATCGTATGCCGCCGCGACGGCGCTTGAGGCCACCTGTAAAACCGGCGTCCAAACGGGGGCGCAGCAGAGTGGCCTGGTCCATCGGTAGCCTCCTGGTGACACTGCTACTCGTCGCCCAAATCAGTTATTTTTATTTTTATGACCTTAGCCAGATGGCCACTACCCGTCCCTATGTGGCCTGGGTTTGTGGCCATCTGGGTTGCAATTTACCCCCGCGCCAGAATGTCTCGCTTATCGACCTGGTCAAAACCCAGATAGCCTATCGCCCTGAACAGCCACAAATGCTGCGCATCCAGGTCGAACTGGTCAACCGGGCAGACTATTTTCAGCGTTTACCCTTAGTAGAGGCCAGCCTCACCAATCGTCACGGCCAAACCGTAGCACGCCGAACCTATAGCCCCGATGAATACCTGCCCTATACCAATACAAAGAGTCGCGATATGACCCCAGGGGTCACCACCGCCCTGAGCTTGACTGTGGCCAGACCCGACGACAGCACCGTAGGCTACGAGATACAGCTTCTTCCCGAACCTGCGGCCAACCGCCTGGGGCCATCACAGTTTAACGCATCCAACCCCCTTAGCCGTTTCGCGTCAACCCTGTCACAACTGATGAGATCATTATTGCAACGGCTGGCCGACCTGGTCGGTTAGAACACCTTCTTCGTCATTCGAGCCCTGACCTTTTCTTCCTTCGCTACACCGCTACGGCATAAAAGTTGCTTCTGCACATCACAACTGTCGAAAAAAGCAAGATCGCACGCCCTTTCAGCCCTCAACCCGCATCTAAACAGAGCGTCCAAATAAGAAAATCACGGTCCGATAGATTACAAAGACTTTTCATAAGTCTCTACACAATCATTGTTCAGTGCATTGAAACTAAACACAGAATTTTGATCACCACCATAAAAGCTAAATCATTCATACCACCATCTATCCAGCTTCACTAACCAACTGTCCTCTAGCCCTTTCTTAGTGACCTCAACTAGAGTTATCATTCACCGTCTTTCCCGTACACAATAGAAAGGACGTGACGCTCCGGTGAAGATCGCACACTACCAACTTGCCAACAATCTTGTCTTGGCCCCCATGGCTGGGGTCACCGATCGGCCGTTCAGACAGTTGTGCCGACACCTGGGTGCCGGGTTGGCGGTCTCGGAGATGGTGTCATCCAACTCATTGTTGTGGGGTAGCGAGAAAACCCTGCGCCGAGCCAACCATGATGGCGAACCGGAACCCAAATCGGTACAAATTGCAGGCGCCGACCCCAAAATGATGGCCCAGGCCGCCCAATTCAACGCCGGTAACGGTGCCCAGATTATCGACATCAATATGGGCTGCCCGGCAAAGAAGATCTGTAATGTACAGGCCGGTTCAGCATTGCTTAAAGACGAGCAACTGGTCGAAAAAATTCTCGATGCGGTGGTGACCGCAGTCGACATACCGGTCACCCTCAAAATTCGGACGGGCTGGGATACAGCGAATCGCAATGGACTACGTATCGCCCACATTGCCGAACAGGCAGGAATACAGGCTTTATCCGTCCATGGCCGCACCCGGGCCTGTGGCTACAAAGGTGAAGCCGAATACGACACCATCAGAGCGATCAAGCAACAGGTGGCTATCCCGGTTATCGCCAATGGCGACATCACCACCCCCGTCGAGGCCAAACAGGTCCTCGATTACACCGGTGCGGACGGTCTGATGATCGGTCGTGCGGCCCTGGGACGTCCCTGGATCTTCCGCGAAATCAATCACTACCTGGCCACCGGAGAGCACTTAGCCCAACCTGGAGCAACCGAAATTCGCGATTTACTCCTCGATCACCTGGAGAGCCTCTATAGCTTCTATGGCGAATTCACCGGGGTGCGTGTCGCCCGTAAGCACATTTCCTGGTACAGCAAAGGCCAACGTGCTGGCAGCAGTTTTCGACAAATGATCAATCGGGTAAAAACCTGCGATGAGCAATTGCATAGGGTGAAATCCTATTTCGATCAGTTGGCCAACGTCGAGGGGGGAAAGGCACCCCCTTTGAGGGTTGACCGCCAGATCAAGGAGCTGGCGGCATGAAAATGGCCCACTCTGCCGTGAATAAATTAAACCCCCCGGGCAAACACAGAGGCGAGGAGCGCCGCTGCGAACCTTTTGGCGCCTGCATCGAGGCAGCCTTGGCCCGCTACCTGAAAGACCTCAATGGACACCGGCCCCAAGGTCTTTACAAAATGGTGATGCAAGAGGTCGAACGGCCTTTCCTGGAAATGGTCATGCGCCATGCTCGTAGCAACCAAAGTCAGGCCGCAGTGCTGCTCGGTATCAACCGCAACACCCTGCGCAAAAAACTCAAAATTCATGGCATAGAATAGGTCACAGAAACAAGAAACAAGAAACAAGAAACAAGAAACAAGAAACAAGAAACAAGAAACAAGAAAC